>Ga0310345_10000203_pt1 | contig 112151 bp, 103 predicted proteins | sample HC15DNA20500_MG_FD_204667 | JGI IMG/M metagenome (GOLD analysis project Ga0310345, IMG submission 204667) | Marine microbial communities from station ALOHA, North Pacific Subtropical Gyre - HC15-DNA-20-500_MG | ecosystem: Environmental > Aquatic > Marine > Oceanic | place: Pacific Ocean... | reverse complement strand
CCGACCTCGCGCTTCGGCACGCCCGCCGACTTCGCCGCGATGGTGGACCGGCTGCACGGGGCGGGGATCGGGGTGATCGTGGACTGGGTCCCGGCGCATTTCCCGTCGGACGCGCATGGCCTGGGCCAGTTCGACGGCACGGCGCTGTATGAGCACGCCGACCCGCGGCAGGGGTTCCACAAGGACTGGAACACGCTGATCTACAACTTCGGGCGGCGCGAGGTGGCGAATTTCCTGCGCGCCTCGGCGACCTTCTGGCTCAAGGAATACCACGTCGACGCGCTGCGCGTGGATGCCGTGGCCTCGATGCTCTACCTCGATTATTCGCGCAACGAGGGCGAGTGGATCCCGAACCGCTTCGGCGGGCGCGAGAACCTCGACGCGATCGACTTCCTGCGCGGCGTCAACGAGACGGTGGCGCGCTACGCCCCCGGTTCGATGACGATCGCCGAGGAAAGCACCGCCTGGCCCGGGGTCAGCCGCCCGGTGTCGGAGGACGGGCTTGGCTTCGACTTCAAGTGGAACATGGGCTGGATGCACGACACGCTGCAGTACATGAGCCAGGATCCGATCCACCGGAAGTATCATCACCACGAGATGACCTTCGGCCTGCATTACGCGTTCTCGGAAAACTTCGTCCTGCCGCTCAGCCATGACGAGGTGGTGCACGGCAAGGGGTCGCTGCTGAACAAGATGCCGGGCGACCGCTGGCAGAAGTTCGCGAACCTGCGGGCCTATTTCGGCTTCATGTGGACCCACCCGGGCAAGAAGCTGCTCTTCATGGGCGGCGAGTTCGGGCAGGAGCGGGAGTGGAACCACGACATCTCGCTGGACTGGCACCTGCTGGAGGATCCCGCGCACGAGGGGCTGCGGCGGCTGGTCCGCGACCTGAACGGGGTCTACCGGGGGCAGGGCGCGCTGCACGAGCGGGATTGCGAGCCGGAGGGTTTCGCCTGGATCGAGGGCGGGGACACCGAGAACAGCGTCTTCTCCTATCTCCGCACGGGGCGCGACGGGACGCCGCCGGTGGCGGTGATCTGCAACATGACCCCCGCCGTGCGCGAGGGCTACAGCATCGGGCTTCCGGTCAGGGGCGTCTGGCGCGAGATTCTCAACACGGATGCGGAACTCTACGGCGGTTCGGGCGTCGGTAATGTCGGTGCCATCAGCGCCGAGGGGGAGGCCCTGCACGGCCAACCCGCCAGCGCCACCCTAACCCTGCCGCCACTCGCGACCATCGTCGTCGCGCCGGAGTAGTCACCAGATGCCAAAATCACCGGCCGTTCACACCGGCAGCCGAGTCCTTCCCGGCCGCGACCGTCCGCTCGGCGCGACGTGGGACGGGAGCGGCACGAACTTCGCGCTGTTCTCGGCCAATGCGACCAAGGTCGAACTTTGCTTGTTCGACAGCCGCGGGCGGCGCGAGATCGAGCGCGTGGAACTGCCGGAATTCGCGCATCAGATCTGGCACGGCTATCTGCCGGAAGTGCGGCCCGGCCAGCTTTACGGCTACCGCGTCCACGGGCCCTATGCGCCCGAGGCTGGGCATCGGTTCAACCCGAACAAGCTGCTGCTCGATCCCTACGCGCTGCAGCATCACGGGAGCCTGCGCTGGCACGACGCGCTGCACGGCTACAAGATCGGGCACGACAAGGCGGACCTGTCTTATGACCGGCGGGACAGCGCCTTCGTGATGCCGAAATGCGTGGTCGTCGACACCGCCCACACCTGGGGCGGCGACGTGCGGCCCGAGAAACCGTGGTCGCAGGCGGTGATCTACGAGGCGCATGTCGGCGGCATGACCATGGGGCGCGAGGATCTGGACGCCCCGATCCGCGGCACCTTCGAGGGGCTGGCCGATCCGCGCACGATCGATCACCTCGTCAAGCTGGGCGTGACCGCGATCGAGTTGCTGCCGATCCAGGCCTATTACGACGAGGGCCACCTGATCGAGAAGGGGCTGGCGAACTGGTGGGGCTACAACACGCTGGGCTTCTTTGCACCTGCGCAGCGGTATCTGACGCCGCAGGGCAACCTGCACGAATTCAAGCTGATGGTGCGGCGGATGCACGAGGCGGGGATCGAGGTGATCCTCGACGTGGTCTACAACCACACAGCCGAGGGGAACGAGATGGGGCCGACCCTGTCGTTCCGGGGTATCGACAACGCCAGCTACTACATGCTGGACGAGGATCCGCGGCATTACTACGACACCACCGGCTGCGGCAATTCGCTGAACCTGCGCCACAGCCGCGTGCTTCAGATGGTGATGGATTCTCTTCGCTACTGGGTCGAGGTCTGCCATGTCGACGGCTTCCGCTTCGACCTCGCCACCACGCTGGGGCGGGATCACGCGCATTTCTCGCGCGATGCGGTGTTCTACGAGGCGATCCGGCAGGACCCGGTCCTGCAGACCGTCAAGATGATCGCGGAACCCTGGGACACCGGGCCGGACGGCTACCAGCTGGGCAATTTCCCCCCGGTCTGGGCGGAGTGGAACGACCGCTTCCGCGACGACGTGCGCGCCTTCTGGAAGGGCGACGCGGGCGTGATGCGCAAGGTGTCGGACGGGCTTCTGGGGTCTGCCGGAACCTTCGGGCATGACGGGCGGCGGCCGTGGAGCTCGGTCAACTTCGTCACGGCGCATGACGGGTTCACGCTGATGGACCTGGTCAGCTACGACGAGAAGCACAACGAGGCGAACGGCGAGGACAACCAGGACGGCCACGACCACAACCTGAGCTGGAACTGCGGGGTGGAGGGGCCGACCGACGACCCGGAGATCAACGCCCTGCGCGACCGGCAGCGGCGCAACCTGATCGCTACCGTGCTGCTGAGCCAGGGCACCCCGATGATCCTGATGGGCGACGAGGTGGGGCGCAGCCAGAACGGCAACAACAACGCCTATTGCCAGCCGGGCGAGATCAACTGGCTGGACTGGGCCGAGGCCGAGGAAAACACCGCCTTCCGCGATTTCATGCGCGGGTTGATCGCGATCCGCCGCTCGCGGCCGCATTTCACCGATCCGCATTACCTGCACCACTGGCCGCAGCCAGGATCGCCCCGCTGCGCCGGCTGGCTGCATCCGGACGGGCGCGACATGGCGCCGGAGGATTGGGAGGACGACGAGAACCGCGTGACCGGCCTGCTGATGCAGTTGGCCGATCACGGGTCGGTCTTGATGCTGATGAACGCCGGGCACGAGCCGCGCCGCTTCGTCCTTCCGGGCGACCCGGACCGCGAATGGCGGCGTCTGGCGGACTCGGCGGAGGGCTTCGCCCATCCCCGCTCGCGCCACCGCGACCGCGAGGCGGTGGAGCTGCCCGAACGATCCCTTATCCTGCTGGAAACCGAAGATGACGAATAACATGGCCTACAGCTGGGGTGCCCTGCCGGAGGGCGAGGGGCACTGGCGCTTCCGTCTCTGGGCGCCGGGGCTGGAGCGACTGACGCTGCGTCTGGCCGGGCGCGATCTGGACATGGCGGCGGAGGATGACGGCTGGTTCGCGCTGAGCGCCGAGGCGGCGGAGGGGGACGAGTACGCCTTCGTCCTGCCCGATGGTCTGGTGGTGCCGGACCCGGCGAGCCGCCGCCAGGCGGACGACGTTCACGGCCCCTCGCGCCTGACCGCCCCGCGCGAAGCCGCGTTCTGGCCGGGCCGCCCTTGGGAAGAGGCGGTGATCTACGAGCTCCACCTGGGCACCTTCACCAGGGAAGGGACCTGCCAAGCCGCGATCGCGGAACTGCCGGCGCTGGCCGATCTGGGCTTCACCGCGATCGAGATCATGCCGGTGGCGCAGTTCGGCGGCGACCGCGGCTGGGGCTATGACGGGGTCCTGCCGTATGCGCCGCACCCCGCCTATGGCAGCCCGGACGACCTGCGCGCGCTGGTCGAGGCCGCGCACGAGGCCGGGCTGATGGTGCTGCTCGACGTGGTCTACAACCACTTCGGGCCGGACGGGAACTACCTGCACGCCTATGCCCCGGCCTTCTTCGACGAGGCGCGGCACACGCCCTGGGGAGCGGGGATCGACTACACGCAGGCGGCGGTCCGGCGCTTCTTCATCGAGAACGCGATCTACTGGCTCAGGGAGTTCGGCTTCGACGGGCTGCGGCTGGATGCGATCGACCAGATCCGCGACCCCTCGCGCCCCGAGCTGCTGGTGGAGCTGGCCGAGGAGCTGCGAGCCGCGCTGCCGGGCCTGCCGATCCACCTGACGACCGAGGACAACCGCAACGTCACGCATCTGCACGAACGGGCCGAGGACGGAACCGTGGCGCTGCACACCGGCGAATGGAACGACGATTTCCACAACGCCGCCCATGTCGCCGCCACCGGCGAGACGGAAGGCTATTACGACGCCTATGCCGAAGACCCGTGGCGGCTGCTTGGGCGGGCGCTGGCCGAAGGCTTCGCGTTCCAGGGCGAGGGCGGGCGCGGCGCGCCGTCGGGGCATCTGCCGCCCGCGGCCTTCGTCGACTTCCTGCAGAACCACGATCAGGTCGGCAACCGCGCGCTTGGCGAGCGGCTGGTGCGTCTGACCGATCCGGGCACGATGGCGGGGCTGACCGCAATGCTGCTGCTGTCGCCGCACATCCCGCTGGTCTTCATGGGTGACGAATACGGCGAAACGCGGCCCTTCCTGTTCTTCGCCGGGTTCGAGGGCGATCTGGCGAAGGCTGTCACCAAGGGGCGGCGCAGCGAGTTCGCCGGCTTCTCGGCCTTTTCCGCGAGTGAGGTGCCGGATCCGATCGACATGGAGACCTTCCGCGCCTCGCGCCTCGACCGGCGGCGCAAGGAGACGCCGGAGGGGCAGGCGACGCTGGAGTTCACCCGGCGGCTGCTGTCGCTGCGCGCGCGGCACGTGGTGCCCTATCTCGCCGGGACGGGTCCGAACGCGGGCCGGGTGCTGGTGGCCGAGGACGGGCTGATCGCGGTCGATTGGGCATTGAACGGGGCCACGCTGGGGCTGCGGGCGAACCTCGGCAACTCCGACGGCACGCTGCCGCCTGCGCAGGGCGAGCAGATTCACCGTGTCGGCCGTGCCGGGCAGTCGGGGTCGGTGATCCACACGCTCGAGGTGATGCCGTGATGTCGCGGCTCGACCGGCTGGCGCGGCACCACGGGCTGACGCTCGCCTATGACGACGTCGACACCGGCAAGCCACGCCCGGTGCCGGTGGAGACGCTGCGGTTGATCCTGCGCGGCCTCGGCGTCGATCCGGAGGCCGCGCCGTCGGGCCCCGCCGCGCCGCGGACCATGCAGGTGCCGAAGGACGCGCGCTGCTGGCTGCCCCCGTCGCTCGGGACCGCGCCGGGTTGGGGGATCTTCTGCCAGCTCTACGAACTGCGCTCGCGCCGGAACTGGGGGATCGGCGATTTTGCCGATCTCGCCGAACTTGCCCGGATCTGCGGCGACGCGGGGGCGGATTTTCTGGGCGTGAACCCGCTGCATGCGCTCTTCACCGCCGATCCGGGGCGGGTGAGCCCGTTCTCGCCGTCCAACCGGCGTTTTCTCAACCCGCTCTACATCGCGGTGGACCGCCTGCCCGGCGCGGTGGAGCCGCCCGAGGTGGCGGGGCTGCGGGAGGCGGAGCTGGTGGACTACCCGGCGGTGGCCGAGGCCAAGCTGACGGTCCTGCGCGGGATCTTCGCCGAAGCCCCCTTTGCCGAGGCGGGCGGAGAGGACGAGTTCACCGTCTTCGTCGCGGAGGGGGGCGAGGCGCTGCGGCGCCACGCGCTCTTCGAGGCGCTGTCGCACCACATGGTGGCGCAGGGCCGCGCCGCGGGCTGGCGCGACTGGCCCGCCGGGCTGCGGGACGTGGACGGGCCCGAGATGGCCGAACTGCGTGACACCCTGAAGGACGAGGTGGAGTTCCACCTGTGGCTGCAGTGGATCGCCCGGCGGCAGTTGCGCGAGGCGGCCGAGGCCGCGCGGGCTGCGGGGATGCGGATCGGCCTTTACCTCGACCTCGCGGTCGGGGAGGCGCCGGACGGATCCGCCACGTGGTCCGGCGCGGGCGTGGCGCTGCCCGGGCTGACCATCGGCGCGCCGCCTGACATGTTCGCCACGCACGGGCAGGGCTGGGGCCTGTCGGCGCCGTCTCCGACCGCGCTTGCCGCCGCGGAATTCCAACCGTTCCGCGCCATGATCGCCGCGCAGCTGGCGCAGGCGGGGGCGCTTCGGATCGACCACGTGATGGCGCTCTGGCAGCTGTTCCTGATCCCGGAGGACGGGACTCCGGCCGACGGCACGCACCTGCGCCAGCCGTTCGGCGACCTGTTGCGCGCGCTGGCGGAGCTGTCGCGCGAGAACGAGGCGCTGGTGATCGGCGAGGACCTGGGCTTCGTCCCCCGCGGCTTCCGCGAGGCGATGCGGCGGGCGAACATCCTGTCCTACCGCATCCTCTATTTCGAACAGACGGAGACCGGCTTCGTCAGCATGGAGAAGTATCCCAGCCACGCGCTCGCCTGCATCTCCACCCACGACCTGCCGGTGATGAGCGGCTGGTGGCAGGGCGTCGACATCGCGCTGCGGGAGGAGCACGGGCTGGTCGATCCCGAGACCTCGCGCCTGCACGCCCGCAATCGCGCACGCGAGCGGACGGGCCTGCTGCGCGCGTTCCGCCGCGGCGGGGTGCTGGGGGCGGAGGCGAGCGCCACCGCGCAGACATTGCCGGAGGACGTGCTGGACGCCGCGCACCGGTTCCTTGCGCGCACCTCCTGTCTGCTGGGCGGGGTGCGGCTGGCCGATCTTGCGGGGCCGGAGGCGCCGACCAACCTGCCCGGCACGGTGGACGCCTATCCCAACTGGCGCCCGCGCAGCCCGACGTGGCTGGAGGATCTGGCCGAAGCTCCGCGCTTCGCCCGCATCACCACCTTGATGCGGCAGGAACGGCCGCGCCCCGGGGACGCAACATGACACTGCCGACCGCCACCTACCGGCTGCAATTCCGCAACGGGATGGACTTCGACCGGGCCGCCGCGCTGGCGCCCTATCTGGCGGGGCTGGGGGTGAGCCACCTTTACGCCTCGCCCATCTTCACCGCGACCGAAGGCTCGACCCACGGCTACGACGTCACCGACCCGACCGAGGTGGACCCCGCGCTTGGCGGGCGGGCGGGGCTGGAGCGCCTGTCGGCCGCACTGAAGGCGGAGGGGCTGGGCCTGATCCTTGACATCGTGCCGAACCACATGGCCTTCGCGCCCGAAACCCCGTGGCTGCGCGACCTGCTGCGCCACGGGCGGCGCAGCCGCCATGCCCGGCACTTCGACGTGGCGAGCGACCGCATCCGCCTGCCCTGGCTCGCCGCGCCCTTCGACCGGCTGGCGGCGGAGGGGGCGTTTTCGGTGGAGGACGATCCCGACGGGCCGGTGCTGGTCACCGGCGGGCTGCGGATCCCGCTGGCGGAGACGCCCGCGCTGGACGCCGCCCGCTCGGACCGGGCCGCGATCCCCCGGCTGCACGAGGAACAGCCGTGGCGGGCGGTGCACTGGCGGACGGAGATGGACAGCCTCACGCATCGCCGCTTCTTCAACATCACCGGGCTGATCGGCCTGCGGGTGGAGGATGCGGAGGTGTTCGAGGACGCGCATCGGCTGCTCTTCGATCTCGTCGAGGCGGGGATCGTGGACGGCGTGCGGATCGACCATATCGACGGGCTGGCGGATCCCACGGCCTATCTCGCCCGGCTGCGCGCGCGCCTGCCGGACGTGCCTCTGTGGGTGGAAAAGATCCTGACGGGGCCGGAGCCGATGCCGGACTGGCCGGTGCAGGGCACCACCGGCTACGAGATCGCGCGCGCGATGACGCGGGTGATGACGGATGGGCCGGGGCTGGAGCGTATCACCGAAGCCTACCGCGATCGGACCGGCCGGTGCCCGCCCTTCGCCCAGGTGCTGGCCGGGGCGAAGCGGCAGATCGTGACGCAGGACCTGTCCGCCGAGCTGTGGTCGCTGCAGGGCATGTTCCGCGACATTCTGGCGGCCATGCCCGAGGCGCGGGAATTGGGGCCGGAGGCCATGCGGCAGGCGCTGATTGCCTTCATCGCCGCATTCGAGCGTTACCGGACCTACATGACCGCCGACACCGTGTCGCCCGAGGATGCGCGGCTGATCGAGGAGACGATCGCGCGGGCGGAACCGGGGCTTCTGGCGGGCGAGGCACTGGAGGCGCTTGGCCGCGCGCTCATGGCGCCGGGGTCCGAGGCGGCGCGGTTCCGCATCCGGATGCAGCAGGTGACCGGGGCGGCGGCGGCCAAGGCGCAGGAGGACACGGCCTTCTACCGCGAAGTGCGGCTTCTTTCGATGAACGAGGTGGGGGGCGAGCCGGATGACGCGGCCCTGCCGGTCACTGCTTTCCACGAGGAGATGACGGCGCGGGCGGCGCGGATGCCGCACGGGCTGACGCTGACCTCGTCCCACGACACGAAACGGTCGGAGGACGCGCGGGCGCGGCTGGTCGCGGCGTCGGGCGATGCGGCGGCGTTCCTCGACTGGATGGACGCCTGCGCAAAGCTTGCGCCGGAGGACCTGGACCCGAACGTCACATGGTATCTGGCGCAATCCCGCTTCTCGCTTGGCGACGATGCGCCGGAGGCGGCCGACCGACTGGCCGACCATGCCGTCAAGGCGCTGCGCGAGGCGAAGACGCGCAGTTTCCACATCGCCCCGGACGAGGCGCTGGAGGCGGCGGCGCAGGAGTTCGCCCGGTCGCTGGCCGATGACGCGCCCGCGACGCCTGTCTCTCTGGCCGGGGCGGCGCGGGACGTCTCTCTGGTGCAGGTGGCGCTGAAACTGACCATTCCGGGCATCCCGGACATCTATCAGGGCAGCGAAGTCGGGTTCCGCGCCCTGACCGACCCGGACAACCGGCGGGCGGTGGATTTCGCGCTGCTGGAGCGGGCGCTGTCGGACCCCGCGGCGCTGGCGGAGCCGGATCGCGAGAAGTTCGCCCTGACCCGGACGCTGCTGACGCTGCGGCGCACCCATCCGGACCTGTTCCTGAGCGGGAGCTACGAACCGCTCGACGCGCCGGAGGGCGTTCTGGCCTTCGCCCGTCGCCAAGGGGCGCTGACCCTGTCCTGCGCGATGCGTCTGCGGCGGGGGGCCTCGCCTGATCTGAGGAACGCGGAGGGGCGCCGCGTCTGGCCGCCGGAGCCGTCGGACGAAGCCCCGGTGATGATCCGTCTGATCGGGTAGGCCCAGCCCCCGGCGGTGTCGCGCCGAGGACCCGAAATCGCGGAACACTCCGCCGCAGGCCCTGTTCCCGGGTCAGAACGGGCGCGCGGACGGCGGCCCGTCATCATCCCCCAAACGGAGGAGACGACCATGCAGATCAGCGACGTCATGACAACCAGCGTGAGAACCATCGAACGCGGGCAGAGCATCCGCGACGCAGCGGAGATGATGAAGGATCTGGGCGCCGGGATGGTGCCCGTCGCGGACGGCGACTCGCTCGTCGGCGCGATCACCGACCGGGACATCGCGGTGCGCGCCGTGGCCGAGGCAAGGGGCGCGGACACGGCGGTTTCCGAGGTGATGACCGAAGAGGTGCGCTATTGCTTCGACGATCAGGATGTCGACGAGGTCGCCCGGAACATGGGCGAACAGCAGCTTCACCGCCTGCCGGTGGTGAACCGCGACAAGCGGCTGGTCGGGATCGTGGCGCTGGCGGACATCGCCTTCACCGCCGGTGACCGGCCCGGCGCGACGGCGCTGTCGGGCATTTCCGAACCCCGCGGCGCGCACGCCCAGTCGTGAGGCGCCCGCGGTCCGCCGCCCCCGCGCGGGTGGCGGGCCGTCAGCCAGCCCCCGGCGCGCGCGGCTGGCCCTGCAGCGTCTTGAGCAGCGCCTCGGCGGACGGCGAAAGCGCCGCGCGGTCGCGCACCGCGATCAGCAGATCCCGCGTCGCCCAGGGTTCGTCGATGGGGATCATCGCGATGCTGCCATCGCCGAGATAGGCCTCCACCGCGCCGAAGGGCAGGATCGCGACGCCCAGCCGGGCCTGAACCATGCGGCGCACGCCATCGAAGCTTTTCACCTCCACCGCCGTTCTTATGTTCACGCCGATCTCGGCCGCGCAGCGGTCGACATGCGCCTGCAGCGAACTGCGGCGCTGGAGGGCGACGAATTTCTCCCCGTCGAGGTCCTTCAGCCGGAGAACCCTGCGCGCGGCCAGCGGGTGCCCGCGCGGCGCGCAGACCACCAGCGTGTCGCGCCGGTAGGGCAGGACCTTCAGCCCCCGCGCTTCGGTGAAGCCCGAGAAGATGCCGATCTCGACCGCGCCCGAGCGGACGGCGTCGAGGATCTCCACGCTTTCCATCTCGGCCATGCGGATCGTCATCTCGGGGTTGGCGAGCATGAATTCGGCCAGATCCTCGGGCAGGAACTGGGTGATGGCGGAGGTATTGGCGGCGATCCGGATGGTGCCGCCGCTGCCGTGCGCCTCGTCCCTCAGCTCGGTCTCGAGGCGCGCGATCCGGTCGTCGAGCGCGGCGGCGTGTTTCAGCACCACCTTGCCCGCCGGCGTCACCTCGATCCCGCGGCGGTGCCGGGTCAGCAGGGTGACGCCGAGCGCCTTTTCCAGATCCGAGATCCGCTTGCTGACGGCCGAGGCCGCGATGCCGTGGCGGGCGGCCGCGGCGGCGATGCTGCCCGCCGCCACGACCGAGCGGAACAACTCGAACGACTGCAGGTCATAGGCCATGCACGGCGCTCCGGGCCCGGTTCAATCCTGCGTCATGCGGGTCTGGCGCCGCTTGTGGTCGCGCATCGCCAGCCAGACCGACAGCCCGAGGAACAGCGTGCACAGGATGTAGAGCGTGATCGAGATCGGGCTGGCGATCAGGATGCCCCAGTCGCCGTCCGAAATCGACATCGCGCGGCGCAGGTTGCGCTCCATGTCGCCGCCGAGCAGCAGGCCCAGCACCAGCGGCACGAGGCTGACATCCAGCTTGCGCAGCAGATAGCCGAGCAGGCCGAAGAGGATCATCAGTTCGAGGTCGAAGACGGAGTTGGAGATCGAGAAGACGCCGACGAAGCTGACCGCCGCGACGATCGGCATCAGCGCCCATGTCGGGACCATCATCAGCCGGCTGAAGAGCCCGATCATCGGCAGGTTCAGGATCAGCAGCGCCACGTTTCCGAGGTAGAGGGAGGCGACGAGGCCCCAGACGAGATCCGGCTGCCGCTCGAACAGCAGGGGCCCGGGCTGCACGTTGAGCGAGATCAGCATCGCCAGCATGACGGCGGTGGTGCCGGAACCCGGCACGCCGAGCGACAGCATCGGGATCAGAGCGCCGCCGGAGGCCGCGTTGTTCCCGGCCTCGGGGGCGGCCACGCCGCGCGGGTCGCCCTTGCCGAAGGTGCCATCCTTGTCGCTGGTCTGCTTCTCGATCGAATAGGACATGACGGAGCCCAGCGAGGCGCCCGCCCCGGGCAGGACGCCCGCCACGAAGCCGATCAGGGAGCCGCGCAGGATCGCCCACTTGGTGTACCAGATGCGGCCGAAATCGGGGATCCAGCTGTCGATCCCGATGGGGGCCGTGCGGTCCTTGATGTTCTTCTCCAGCAGCACGAGGATCTCGGAAATCGCGAAAAGGCCGACGAGGGCGACAAGCGCGTCCACCCCGTCGTAGAGGTGGAAATTGTCGAAGGTGTATCGCGGGATCCCCGAGATCGGGTCGAGCCCGGCTGTCGCGATCATCAGCCCCAGCAGGGCCGAGAGCAGCGTCTTGCGCGGGTCGACCCCGGCGATGCCGCCGATGGTGATGAAGGCGAGGATGTAGAGCGCGAAGTAATCTGCCGGGCCGAAGTAGATCGCCATCCGCGCCAGCATCGGCGCGAAGAGCGTCAGGCCGATCACCGCGACGGTGGCGCCGAAGAAGCTCGCCACGCCCGAGATCGCCAGCGCGTCCGCCGCCTTGCCCTGCTGCGCCATCGGGTAGCCGTCGAGCGTGGTCATCACGGCGGGCTCGTCGCCCGGGATGTTGAGCAGGATCGACGAGATCCGGCCGCCGTACATGCAGCCGAAATAGACCGAGGAGAGCAGGATCAGCGAGGAGGTGGCGTCGAAGCCGAAGGCGAAGGTCAGCGGGATCAGGATCGCCACGCCGTTCACCGGGCCGAGCCCGGGCAGCGCGCCGATCAGCGTGCCCGCGAAACAGCCGAGCAGCAGCAGGCCGATGTTCAGCGGCGTCAGCGCGACGGCGAACCCGTCGGCGAGAAGAGAAAAGGTTTCCATGAGGATAGCGTCCCGTGGATTAGCGGAACCAGCCGCCCAGAAAGGCCAGCGGCAGGCCGAGCACCTGATCGAAGAGCACCCACAACCCCGGCGACAGCACCGCGCCGAGGATCACGGATTTGAGCGGCGGTCCGCCCAGAACGATCCCGATGCCGGCGATCAGCCCGAAGGTGGCCAGCGGAAAGCCCAGCGGACGCAGCAGCCACGCGTAGCCGAAAAGGATCACCAGCGCCGCCACCTGACGGAAGATGTGGGACCGGTCGGGCCATTCCACATGACCGCTCGGGAAGACCACGAGCGAGGCGGAGAGGATCATCGTCGGGATCCCGACGATCAGCGGAAAGACCGAAGGCCCAAGAACGTCCCCGAAACTCGCCGTGTAGACGCGTCCGTACCAGGTGTAGAGCGCCGCGATCATGAAGATCGCGACGCCTGCGAGCCTGACGCTCATTGAATGACGCCGATATCGCGGGAGATGTCCTCCATCACCTGCGCCTCGGACTTCACGAAGTCCGAGAACTCCTCGCCGCCGCGCCAGATCGGGATCAGGCCGGATTCGGTGGCCGCGGTCTGCCACTCCTCGGAATTGTAGAGGGTCTCGAGGTCGGAGACCCACTGGTTGTATTCCTCGTCCGACACGTCGCCGCCGGTGTAGAGCCCGCGCCAGTTGTAGCCGGTCACGTCGACGCCCTGCGACTTGGCGGTCGGGATGTTCGGGAAGGCCGGGATCGGTTCGTCGGACAGCGCCGCAAGGATGCGGATGTCGCCGGATTCCACGAAGCCCGCAATTTCGCCCATGTCGGTCGAGACCACGTCGATCTGGCCGCCCATCATCTGGGTGACCGCATCGGTGCCTCCGTCGAACTGGACCCAGCGAAGCGCCCCGAGGTCCTCGAGCCCGCCCTCGCGCGCCACCATCAGCAGCCGTAGGTGATCCCAGCCACCGGCGCCGGAGGAGCCGGCGGTGACCAGCGAGCCGGGATCCGAGGCCATCATCTCGGTCAGCTGCTCGAGCGACTCGATCGGGCTTTCGTCGTCCACCGCGATCACGCCGACATCCGCGCCCAGCATGGCGAGGTAGCGCACGGCGTCGACCGGGGCGGGGTAGCGGCCCTGGGCGATCTGGGTGATGCCGACGGTCGAGGTCGCGACGATCAGGTCCGCATCGTCGGGCCGTTCGTTGACCACCATCGCGTAGGTCACCGCGCCGACGCCGCCGGGCATGTTGGTGACCTGCACGTTGCCGTCCACGAGGTCGAGCTCGGACAGGATCCGGCCGATGGTGCGGCAGGTGAAGTCCCAGCCACCGCCGGGGTTCGAGGGCGCGATGCATTCCGTCGCCGAGGCCGGGGCGCCGATGGTGACCGAGGCCGCCAAGACGAGACCGAATGCCGCCGCTGTGTTCTGAATGGTTTTCATTGAATACTCCTCCCTGAAGTGCAGGGAGAGGAAAAGACAAGTCCGGCTACATTGCAAGCAGCGTCCGCGCGAACCGGGGGTGTGGCATCTCGGAATTCGATGGCTGATTGCGATTACAGATGGCGGCGGGAAAGGCCTTCGGATCCGCGACGCGGGGCGCGGTGCGGCGGGAAAACCCCTGCAATCGTGGGGCATTGTCCCGTGCTCGGCGCCTTTGCCCACGTCGGCCAGGGACGGCGGGCTTTTCGCCGGCGGGGCGCGGGCGTCTCCGCCTGCCCTTGCCCATCCCCCCGCGCGGCTGCGAAATGGGGGCGGTGACAAGGAAAGGACCGCGCCCATGTCCAGCAGCTCTCCCGTTCCGGCCGGCAGCCGGATCACAATCTGCGAGGTCGGCCCCCGCGACGGGTTCCAGAACGAAAAGACCTTCATCCCGACCGCTAAGAAGATCGAGATCGCCAACGCGCTCTTTGCCAGCGGGCTGCGGCACATGCAGGTGACCTCCTTCGTCAGCCCGCGCGCCGTGCCGCAACTGGCCGACGCGGAGGAGGTGCTGGCCGGGATCGACCGCCCCGAGGACGCGTGGATCACAGCGCTGGTCCCGAACCTGCGCGGGGCGGAGCGCGCGGCGCGCTGCCGGCTGGATGCGGTGCACACCGTGGTGTCGGCCTCGGAAACGCACAACCTGAAGAACGTGAACCGCTCCATCGACCGCTCGCTCGCGGATTTCGAGGCGGTGTTCGACTGCCTGAAGGACGCGGGCATTGCGGTGGAAGGCGGCATCGCCACCGCCTTCGGCTGCCCGTTCGAGGGCGTCGTCCCGCCTGAGCAGCTGGCCCGCATCGCCCGGCGGTATCAGGAGCTGGGCGCCGAAAGCGTGTCGCTGGGCGACACCACCGGCATGGCGACCCCGCTGACGGTCCGCGCCGCGATCCGCGCGATCCGGGAGTCGGCGCCGGGGCTCGACATCCACCTGCATTTCCACAACACGCGTGGCGTCGGCCTTGCCTGCGTGATGACGGGGCTGAGCGAAGGCGTCACACATTACGACGCGGCGGTCGGCGGGCTTGGCGGCTGTCCCTTCGCGGCCGGGGCGACGGGCAACATCTGCACCGAGGATCTGGTCTACCTGCTGCAGGAAAGCGGCTACGAGAGCGGCGTGGACCTCGACCGCGTGATCTCGGCCGCGCTGCTGGCGCAGGCGGCGATCGGGCGCGACCTGCCGGGGCAGGTCATCAAGGCGGGGCCGCGGCTGAAGCGGCACGATCCGAACCTGACTGCGACGGCGGCGGGATGACCGGCCTGCCGCTCTCCGGCGTGCGGGTGATCGACCTGACGCGCATCCTGTCGGGGCCCTTCTGCTCCATGCTGCTCGGCGATCTCGGGGCCGACGTCCTGAAGATCGAGGCGCCGGGGGGCGATCCGGTCCGCCAGCAGGGCCATGTGGTGCGCGGGCTGTCGTGGTACTTCGCGGGCTTCAACCGCAACAAACGGTCGGTGGAGCTGGACCTGCGCACGCCCGACGGTGTCGCGGTGCTGGAACGGCTTCTGGCCGGGGCGGACATCCTGACGGAAAACTTCCGCCCCGGCATCCTCGACAAGATGGGCCTGACGGAGGCGCGGCTGAAGGCGATCAACCCCGACCTGATCGTGGTCAGCGTCAACGGCTACGGCAGCACCGGCCCCTATGCCGACCGCCCCGCCTTCGACTTCATCGCGCAGGCGATGTCGGGCTACATGGCGACCAACGGCACGCCCGAGTCCGGCCCCCTGCGCACCGCGCCGCCGATCACCGATCTTGTCGCCGGGCTTTACGCCGCGCTCGGCGCGGTGGCGGCGCTCAGGGGGCGGGAGCAGGGCGGCCCGGCGCAGCGGGTCGAAGCCTCGATGATGATGTCGATGCTGTCGATGATGGCCTACCTGTCGTCGAACGCATTGGCGACGGGACGCGACCCGGTGCCGACCGGCAACGACCACCCGATCGCCTCGCCCTACGGGCTGTTCCGCGCCGCCGACGGGGACATCGCCGTCGCGCCCTCGACCGATGCCATCGTCCGCCGCTTCCTGCGGGAGCTGGGGCTGGAGCCCTTGCTGGACGAGCCGCGCTTCGCGAGCAACGAGATGCGCCTGCGTCACCGCGCCGAACTGAACGCGCTGATCAACGAGGCGCTGGCGGGCGGTGGCCAGGACGAATGGATCGGACGGCTGAACCGGGCGGGCGTGCCGTCGGGCCGGGTGCAGTCGATGACCGAAGCGCTCGCCGATCCGCAGGTCGCGGCGCAGGAGATGGTCCTGCACGTCCCGCACGACACTTACGGGGACGTCGAGATGACGGGCTTTCCCATCAAGTTCGCGCAGACCCCGCTGAGCGTCCGCCATCCGGTGCCGGAGCTTGGCCGCGACGGCCGCGCGGCGCTGCGGGAGGCGGGGTTCACGGAGGCCGAGATCGACGGGCTGGTCGAGGCGGGGGTGCTGGTTGCGGGGACCGCGGCGGGCTGATCACACCGCGCGGTGGCCGAGGTTCTCGCGGATCAGGATCTCGATCCGGATCTCCTCCTGCGAAGCGAGCGGCTCGCGTCCGTCGCAGCGTGAGCGGAGCACGCGGATCGCGCTTCGGACAAGGTGGCCGGGGTTCTGCGCGATGATCGCGTCGAGCATCCCGTCGCGCAGCATCTGTTCGTTGAAGGCCGTGCGTTCATGCGCGATGGCCTGCTGGCGCGCCAGCTGTCCGGTGCCGGCGATGGCCTGCAGGGCGATCCGGGTTTCCGAGCTCAGCACGTAGACACCGACAATGTCGCGGTAATTGGCAAAGAAGTTTCCCACGATCCGGTGCGTCCGGTCCGGATCGCCGTGGGTCTCGAGCGAGGGCAGCGCCTCCAGACCCGGGTAGTCCCGGGTCAGCACCGCGTCGAAACCCTGACGCCGTTCGACGTTGTCCCGCGCGTTCATCGTGTCCGCGATGACGAGGATCCGCCCCGGCCCGCCTGCGCAGAACTTGCCCATGAGCCGCCCGGCGGTGGCGCCAGCGGCCTTGTTGTCCACGCCGACGAAGTCGAACTGCCGGGCACCGGGCTGGCCCGAGACGAACTGCACCACCTTCACCCCGCGTTCCATCAGGCGCAGTGTGGCGTCGCGCACCTGCGGCGTGCCGGGCGCCATGATCGCGATGCCGTCGACGTCCTCGGGCCCGATCCCGGCCAGCAGTGCGGCGATCTGGTGCGGGTCGTCGCTGAGGACCCGGCGGTGGCGCACCTCGGTGTGGTCGGGCGCGAAGGCGCTGCCGGCCTCCTCGATCCGCTCCACGAGGGCGTGCAGGAACTGGTCCCCGGTCCGCGGCAGCAGGAATTCCAGCCGGTATCTCCGACCCCGGGCAAGGTTCGCGGCGGAGATGTTGCGTTCGTACCCGATCCGCTCGATCGCGGCATTGACCGCCTGCACCGTCTCCTTGCGCACCCCCGAACGGCCGTTGAGCACCCGGTCCACGGTTGCCAGGCTGACGCCGGCGGCCTTGGCCAAGTCCTTGGTTGTGGGGCGCATTTTCTCTCCGCGCTGTGCCGTGGAACCCGTCCGGGCGACCTCCTCTTAGCGGCAAACCGGGGTTGAAAGCAAACGATATGAGGTACGCACCTCAGAATTTTGTTGCCATGAGGCACGTGCCTCACGTAGCGTCATTGCCAGCAACGAGTCGCGGCGGAGGAGCCGCGGCCGAACATGGGAGGAGAAGCCAATGAAGACGCGCAAGGTAATGCTGTCCGCGGCGGCGGGCGCGCTGGTGGCGGTCGGACAGACCGCGGCGGCGGATGAGCTGACGCTGTGCTGGGCCGCATGGGATCCGGCGAACGCGCTGGTGGAGCTTTCGAAGGATTTCGAGGCGCAGTCCGGCCACACGATGTCGTTCGAATTCGTGCCGTGGCCCAACTTCGCGGACCGGATGCTGAACGAGCTGAACTCGGGCGGCCAGCTCTGCGACCTGATGATCGGCGACAGCCAGTGGATCGGCGGCGCGGCGGAAAGCGGCCACTACATCAAGATGAACGACTTCTTCGAGGCCGAAGGGATCTCGATGGACGACTTCCTGCCGGCCACCGTCACCGGCTATGCCGAATGGCCCAAGGGCACGCCGAACTACTGGGCGCTGCCGGCCTATGCCGACGTGGTGGGCTGGACCTACCGCAAGGACTGGTTCGAGCGCGAGGATATCCGCGCCGCGTTCCAGGACGAATACGGCCGCGAGCTGACCGTGCCCGAGACACAGGCGGAGCTAATGGAGGTCGCCAAGTTCTTCCAGGGCCGCGAAATCGACGGCCGCACCGTCTACGGCGCGGCGATCTACACCGAGCGGGGGTCCGAAGGGATCACCATGGGCGTGACCAACGCGCTCTACAATTTCGGCTTCGAATACGAAAACCCCGACCAGCCCTACGATCTGGCGGGCTACGTGAATTCGCCCGAGGCGGTGGCGGGGCTGGAGTTCTACAAGGAGCTCTACGATTGCTGCACGCCGCCGGGGTCGTCCGACTGGTACATGTCCGAGAACATCGACGCCTACAAATCCGGGCAGGTGGCGCTTCAGATGAATTTCGCCTTCATCTGGCCGGGGGTGGAAGCCGATCCGAACGTGGGCGGCGGCAAGTCAGGCTATTTCGCCAATCCCGAAGGGCCCGGCGGGCATTTCGCGCAGCTTGGCGGGCAGGGCATCTCCGTCGTGTCCTATTCCGACAGCCAGGACGCGGCTCTGGAGTACATCAAGTGGTTCGCCCAGCCCGAGATCCAGCAGCGGTGGTGGGACATGGGCGGCGCATCGGCGATGCGTTCGGTGGTCGAGGACCCCGGCTTCGCCACCAGCCAGCCCTATGCGCAGACCTTCCTCGACTCCATGGCGATCGTGAAGGACTTCTGGGCCGAACCCTCCTACGCGTCATTGCTGCTGGCGATGCAGGACCGGGTGCATGACTACGTGATCGCCGGCAACGGCACCGCGCAGGAGGCGCTGGACGCGCTGGTCGAGGACTGGACCGAGGTCTTCGAGGACGACGGCAAGATCTGATCCCGGGCCGGGGCGGGTGCGCCCCGGCCTCCTCCCCGCGCGGAGCGGCAGGGCACCCGCCGTTCCGCGCCAACCAGACACGACCCGAGGCGAGGCATCATGTCGAACACTGCGATAGAGCGCGCCGCGGCGGCCACCCCGCCTGGCGTGGCCCGGAAGATCCGCGGCCTCTCCGACCGGACGATCGCCTGGATCTTCGTGGCGCCGTCGATCTTCCTGCTGCTGGCGGTGAACATCTTTCCGCTGATCTGGACGATCCGGCTGAGCTTCACCAACTACCGCGTCAACCGCCCGAACGCAGAAGTCGAGAGCGTCGGCCTGCGCAATTACGAGCGCATCCTGACCGACAGCGACATCTGGGAGACGATGCAGGCCACGGCGCATTTCCTGTTCTGGACGCTGTTTCTGCAGGTGGTGATCGGCTTTGCGCTGGCATGGCTGATCAACAAGAAATTTCGCGGCGACAACTTCTGGACCACGGTGATCGTGCTGCCGATGATGCTGTCGCCCGCCGTGGTGGGCAACTTCTGGACCTTCCTCTACCAGCCGCAGATCGGCCTGTTCAATTACGTGGTCGGCTGGCTGACCGGCGCCGACCCGTCCAGCTTTTCGATGATTGGAGAGGTGTCGCTTGCGCCCTGGGCGATCATCATCGTGGACACGTGGATGTGGACGCCCTTCGTGATGCTGATCTGCCTCGCCGGGCTGCGGTCGATCCCGACCTCGATCTACGAGGCGGCGGAATGCGACCGCGCTTCGCCATGGCGGCAGTTCTGGACGATCACGGTGCCGATGGTGCTGCCGTTCCTGATGCTGGCGGTGCTGTTCCGGGGCATCGAGAATTTCAAGATGTTCGACCTCGTGGTGCAGCTGACCGGCGGCGGGCCGGGCAGCACGACGGAACTCACCTCGATCAACCTCAAACGCGAGGCTTTCGAGAAATGGCGGACGGGCTATGCCTCCGCCTACGCGATCATCCTTTTCGTGACGGTCTTCGGGCTCGCCTCGATCTACGTGAAGGCGCTGAACAAGGTGAAGGAAAGATGAGCGATTTCTCCGTCACCGCCGCCACCCGGCCGCAGAAATGGATCGCGGGCACGCTGGTCGTGGGCTATGCGCTCATCACCATCCTGCCGCTGCTCTGGATCATCGCGACCGGCTTCAAGTCGCCCTCGGACGCCATCGCTTATCCGCCGAAAATCCTGTTCGAGCCGACGCTGGAGGGCTACGTGAACCTCTTCACCACGCGCACCCGGCAGACGGCGGAGTTTCTGGCCCAGAATCCGCCCGAGACGTGGTACGAGGCGATCGTCGCCAAGTACGACATGGTGATCGTCGGCCCCTCGCGCTTCGGCGAGCGGTTCATGAACTCGGTCATCATCGGCTTCGGCTCGACCTTCCTGTCGGTCTTCCTCGGCACGCTGGCGGCCTATGCCTTCTCGCGGTTCCGTATCCCGCTGAAGGACGACCTGATGTTCTTCATTCTCAGCACGCGGATGATGCCGCCGATCGCGGTGGCGATCCCGATCTTCCTGATGTTCCGGTCGCTGGGCCTGTCCGACACCCATGCCGGGATGATTATGCTTTACACGGCGGTGAACCTGTCGCTGTCGGTCTGGCTGCTGAAGGGGTTCATCGACGAGATCCCGCGCGAATACGAAGAGGCGGCGCTTATCGACGGCTACACCCGGTTTCAGGCCTTCACCAAGGTCGTGCTCCCGCAGGCCGCCACCGGCATCGCCTCCACCGCGATCTTCTGCCTGATCTTCGCGTGGAACGAATACGCCTTTGCCGTGCTGCTGACGTCCGGCACCGCGCAGACAGCGCCGCCCTTCATCCCGACGATCATCGGCGTGGGCGGACAGGACTGGCCCGCCGTCGCCGCCGGGGCGACGCTGTTCCTGCTGCCGGTGGTCGTCTTCACCATCCTTCTGCGCAAGCACCTGCTGCGGGGAATTACATTCGGAGCCGTCCGCAAATGAGCCACTCACCCTTCGATCCCGACGAGAGCCTGACAGACGCGCAGAAGCGCCGGGACCGCGCCGGCGCGCCCCGGCCCGAGGTGGAGGACACCCGCGGCGAACCCTCGCCCGGCTATCGCGCGCATCCCGCCGCCCGCATCTTCGTGCGCGGCCCGTGGGAAATGGCGGCCTCCATCCTCATCGGGCTGGGCGTGGTGATGATGATGCAGCCGTGGATCATGCTGGCCTTCACGTGGTCCTTCCTCGTCACCCTGACCGGCACGGTGATGTTCCTCATCGTCAGCCACTTCCCGGAGTAGCCCATGGCCCAGATCCGGATCGAGAACCTGCGCAAGGACTTTGGCGATTTCACCGCCGTCCAGTCGTCGAGCTTCACCATCGAGGACGGGGAATTCTTCATGCTGCTCGGCCCCTCGGGCTGCGGCAAGACGACGACGCTGCGGATGATGGCGGGGCTGGAACTGCCGACCAGCGGCGAGATCTACATCGACGGGGAAGAGGTCGGCACCCGCCGCGCCAGCCAGCGCGACATCGCCTTCGTCTTCCAGATGTTCGCGCTCTACCCGCACATGAACGTCCGCCGCAACATCGCCTACCCGCTGCGCAGCCAGGGGGTGTCCCGCGCCGAGACCAAGCGGCGCGTCGAAGAGATCGCCCGCCTGCTGGGGATCGAGGACATCCTCGACACCCCCGTCGGCGGCCTCTCGGGAGGCGACCGGCAGCGCGTGGCGCTTGGCCGCGCCATCGTGCGGGAGCCCAAGGCGTTCTTCATGGATGAACCGCTCGGCGCGCTGGATGCCGAATTTCGCGAGCATATGGCCGAGGAACTGCGCGCGCTGCACGACCGGATGGGGGCGACGACCGTCTACGTGACACACGACCAGCTGGAAGCCATGCAAATGGGGGACAAGATCGTCGTGATGAACCACGGTGTGGTGGAGCAGTTCGGCGTCCCGCAGGACCTCTACGACTGGCCCGCGACGCTCTTCGTGGCGGGGTTCCTCGGCTCGCCGCCAATGAACGTACTGCGTTTCGACGGCGCGGTGGCGCAGGGGGCGGAGGTGCTGGACCTTGCCGGCGCCGCCATCGCCGTGCCCGCGGCACGGGAGGGTGCACGCGGGGCGCTGGCGCTCGGCGTCCGGCCCGAGCATGTGCATCTGGAGGCGGAGGCGGGTTACCGCGCGCAGGTTCTGGCGACGGAATATCTGGGCACCACGCAGATCGTCACGCTTCGGACGGCGCAGGGCGAGGTAAAGGCGCGCATCCCCTCCGACATCCACGTGAGGGAAGGAGAGACGACCGGCCTTCGCTTCGATGCGCGCAACGTGACGCTGTTCGACGCGGCGTCGGGCCGCGCCCTGCGCTCGGCGGGAAACGAGAAGGTCCTGGCCCATGGCTGAAGTCGCGCTCCGCAACATCACCAAGCGCTTCGGCGCCACCGTCGCTCTCAGCGACGTGTCGCTGACTGTGCCGAACGGCGCCTTCGTCGTCCTGCTGGGGCCGACGGGGGCGGGCAAGACGACGACCCTGCGGCTCGTCTCTGGGCTGGACCGGCTCGACGCGGGCGAGATCAGCATCGGCGGGCAGCCCGTCACCCAGCTGACGCCCGCGCAGCGCAACGTGGCGATGGTGTTCCAGCAATATTCGCTCTACCCGCACATGACGGTGCGCGAAAACCTTGCCTTCCCGCTGAAATCGCCGCTTCTGCGCACCCCGGCGGACGAGATTGCCCGCCGCACCGGGCGGGTGGCCGAGATGCTTCAGATCTCGCACAAGCTGGACAACAAGGCGACGGCGCTGTCGGGGGGCGAGATGCAGCGCGTTTCGATCGGGCGGGCGCTGGTGCGCGATCCGCAGGTGTTCCTGATGGACGAACCGCTCAGCTCGCTCGACGCCAAGCTGCGCGCCGACCTGCGGGTGGAGCTCAAGGCGATCCACCAGGAGGCGCGGGCGACGTTCCTGTATGTCACGCACGACCAGATCGAGGCGATGACCATGGCCACCCATGTCGGCGTGCTGGAGAAGGGGCGGCTGGTGCAGTTCGGCACCCCGCGCGAGGTCTACGAGGATCCCGTCAGCGTCTATGCCGCCGGGCGGCTCGGCCTGCCGCGCATAAACATCGTGCCCGCCGATCTCTTCGGTCCCGCCCCCGCGGGGGTGGCGTGGATCGGCCTGCGGCCCGAACAGATCCGGCAGGGCGAGGGGCAGGAGGCCGATGTCGTCCGCGTCGAACGCCTGGGCGACCAGACCCGCCTGCACCTGCAGTTCCGCAACCACGATCTGGTCACCGTCACCGACGCCCACACCGGGCTGCAGCCGGGCCATACACTGAAGATCCGCCCCGACAACCCGTTCCATTTCGACGCCTCCGGCGCCCGCATACATTAAGGAGACAGCGATGACCCTGTTCATGAACAGCAAGGAAGACATCGTGAACGAGGCCGTGGACGGGCTGATCGCCTGCTCCGGCGGTCGACTGGCGCGGCTGGACGGATACCCGCACATCCGGGCGGTGGTGCGGACCGACTGGGACCGCAGCAAGGTGGCGCTGGTGTCGGGCGGCGGATCGGGGCACGAACCCTCGCACGCCGGGTTCCTCGGGCCCGGGATGCTGACGGCGGCGATCTGCGGCGATGTCTTCGCCTCGCCCTCCGTCGATGCGGTGCTGGCGGGAATCCTTGCGGTGACGGGTCCGGCGGGCTGCCTGCTTATCGTGAAGAACTACACCGGCGACCGGCTGAACTTCGGCCTCGCGGCGGAACGGGCGCGGGCCTTCGGGCTGAACGTCAACATGGTGATCGTGGACGACGACGTGGCGCTGCCCGATCTGCCGCAGGCGCGGGGGGTGGCGGGCACCCTCTTCGTGCACAAGATCGCCGGCGCGGTGGCGGAGGGCGGCGCCGACCTTGCCACCGTGACGGCGGCGGCGGAGAAGGCGATCGGGCGGATCCGTTCCATCGGCATGTCGCTTGACACCTGTTCGGTGCCCGGCGCGCCAAAGGAGGACCGCATCCCCGAGGGCAAGGCGGAACTGGGCCTCGGCATCCACGGCGAGGCGGGGGTGGAGCAGGTCGAGTACGTCGATGCGCGCACCGCCGTCGCGATGATGGCCGACAAGCTTTCGGGCCTTATGCCGGCCGGGCAGAGGCATGTGGCCCTGCTGAACAACCTCGGCGGCGCCTCGGTGCTGGAGATGCAGGTGCTGGCGCATGAACTGGCGCGTTCCGCGATCGAGGACCGTCTGGGCTGGATCGTCGGACCGGCCTCGATGATGACCTCTCTCGAGATGCACGGCTTTTCCATCTCCGTCTTCCCGGCGGAGGCGGAGGAACTGGCCGCGCTGCAGGCGGACACGCCGGTGGCTGCGTGGCCGGGGGTGAACGCGCTGACGCCGGTGGAAATTCGCGACCTGCCCGACGGGCTGCGTCCGATCCGGCCCCTGCCGTCCGATCACCCGGCGACGCGCGACTTCCTCGTCCGGTGCTGCGAGATCCTGATCGCGGCGGAGGCCGACCTGAACGCGCTGGACGCGCGCACCGGGGACGGCGACACCGGCTCCACCCTCGCCACCGCCGCGCGGGCGCTGGTTCAGGCGATGGACAAGCTGCCGCTGGCCGATCACACCCAGCTCTGCCGCGCCATCGGGCAGGAGCTGAGCCAGACGATGGGCGGGTCCTCGGGCGTGCTGCTGGCGATCTTCTTTGCCGCCGCCGGGGATGCCGCGTCCAGCGGGATGCCGATCCGCGAGGCGCTGAAGGCGGGGCTCGATCGGATGCAGGAGGTGGGCGGCGCGTCGCTGGGCGACCGGACGATGGTGGACGCGCTGCACCCGGCGCTCCGGGCGCTGGACGACGGGTCGCTTGCCGCCGCCGCGCAGGCCGCGCGGGAGGGGGCGGACCGGACCGGCACCATGCTGCGCGCCAAGGCAGGCCGGGCGAGCTATATCAACCCCGACCAGCTGCGCGGCCAGAACGATCCCGGGGCGGAGGCCGTCGCCCGGCTGTTCGAGGAACTTTCCGCGGACCCCAGCCCGCAGGCGGTGACGCGGCAGGCGTGATCCGGGGCGCGCGGGTCAGCCTTTCCGCGCGCCGTCCGACATGCCTTCCGACAATTCCCGCACCTTGGGGGTGAGAACGTATTTCCCGCGCTCGGGCGCATGGGTGACGTAGCCGATATGCTCCAGCGTCTTCAGCAGCCGGATGATGCTCGGCCGTGGCAGGTCGAGCGCGACGTGCAGGTCGTTCACGCTGGTCACGTCGCGCAGGTTCATGGTTCTGAGCACGTGCATGGCGCGCATGACGCTGACGATGGGCGGCGAAGATGTCATCCGTATGCTCCTGTCGGTCCTGCGCGGCGCGGTCTTCTGAGGTCGCGGGCCGGTCAGCCCGCGAGAAGCCTCGGCAGCCACGTGACAATGCCGGGGAAGGCGAACAGCAGCACGATCGCGACCATCTGCAGCGCCACGAAGGGGATGATGCCCCGGTATATGGCCGAGGTCGGCATGTCGTCCGGCGCCACGCCCCGCAGGTAGAACAGCGCGAAGCCGAAGGGCGGGGTCAGGAACGAGGTCTGCAGGTTCACCCCGACGATCACGCCCAGCCAGACCGGGTCCACGTCCAGCGCCAGCAGCACCGGCGCTGTGATCGGGATCACGATGAAGATGATCTCGAACGTGTCGAGGATGAAGCCGAGGAAGAACATGATGATCATCACCACGGCCACAGCCGCCAGCCGTCCACCGGGCAGGGTGCCGAGGAACTCGTGGACGAGATTGTCGCCCCCCATCATCCGGAACACGACCGAGAAGACCGACGCGCCCAGCAGGATCACGAAGACCATGCTGGTGATGGTCGCGGTCGAGATGACGGTCGCCTTCAACACCGAGAAGCTCAGCCGCAGGCGCAGCGCGGCGAGGATCATCGCGCCGACCGCGCCGACCGACGCCGCCTCGGTCGGGGTGGCGATGCCGCCGAGGATCGAGCCGAGGACCGCGAGGATCAGCAGCAGCGGCGGCACCAGCGCGACCAGCACCTCGCGCCCGAGCGAGATGCGCTGGTTCGGCGGCACGGGCGTCGCGGGGCACGAGGCCGGGTCGGTGAACGCCTTGAAGATCACCCAGATCAGATAGAGCAGGACGAGCATCACACCCGGCAGCAGGGCCCCGGCGAAGAGATCGCCGACCGAGACCGGCACCGGGGCGAAGTTGCCCTTGGCCATCTGCACCTGGCTGTTGATGCCGGACAGCATGTCGCCCATGAAGATCAGCACGGTCGAGGGCGGCACGATCTGCCCGAGAGTCCCGCTGGCGCAGATCACGCCGGTCGCCAGTTTGGGATCGTAGCCCGCGCGCAGCATGGCAGGGAGGGAGATCAGCCCCATCGTCACCACCGTCGCGCCGACCACCCCGGTGGAGGCGGCCAGCATCGCGCCGACGAGGATGACCGAGATCCCGAGCCCGCCGCGCAGGTTGCCGAAGAGCTTGCCCATGGTCAGCAGCAGCTGTTCGGCGATCTGGCTGCGTTCCAGCATCACCCCCATGAAGATGAAGAGCGGCACCGCGACCAGCACCTCGTTGGTCATGAAGCCGATGTAGCGGTTCGGCAGGGATCCGAAGTTGCTGGGATCGAAGACCCCGAACCAGAGCCCCACGGTGCCGAACAGCAGCGAGACCCCGGCAAGGGTGAAGGCCACGGGAAAGCCGATCAGCAGGAAGCCGATCACGCCGAAGAACATGAGCGCGGCGAGGATCTCGCCGATCAGCACCGGATCCATCAGGCCGCCTCCTCGTGGGAGCCGACGGGCGCGCGGTCGGGGCTGTAGCGCATCCGCGCGGGCACGAGGTCGGGCCGTCCGCCGAGGACGAGGATCGAGCGGATGGCCATGGCGACGCCCTGCAGGGCGATCAGGACCGCGAAGGCGATGATGAAGGTTTTCAGGATGTAGAGCCCGGGCATCCCGCCGACGTTGGCGGACGCCTCGGCGTAGCCCCAGGCGCGGCTCACGAAGGGCATGGAATAGGTGTAGACGATCCAGCAGAACGGCAGCAGGAAGATCACCACGCCCGCCAGGTCGGCGATCGCGCGGGTCCGCATCCGCGCCGGGCGGTAGAAGATGTCGACGCGGACGTGATCGTCGCGCAGCAGGGCGAAGCCCGCCACGGCGGTGAACATGGCGCCGTTCATCCAGATGTAGAGGTCCTGCATCCAGACGTAGCTGATCGCGAAGACGTAGCGCTGCACCACGACCGTGAAACAGACAAGGACGATGCCGAGCGCGAGCCAGGAAAAGACCACCCCGACCAAAAGGTTGAGGCGGCAGATCGCGGCGGCCACCGATGCAAGACTGCGCATGACGCTCCCTTTCTTCCGATCGCACGTGCGTCAGGCCGGCTGAAAAGGCGGCCCGGAGACTCTCCGGGCCGCCGGCCGTGCCGATCGGGGTCAGATCGTGAAGTACTTCTCGCGTGCCTGAACGAAGGCGCCGTCGGTGTCGCGCGAGCGGGTGCGCACGATGTTCAGCGATTCGATGAAGCTTTCCGCCGTCTTCTTGACCAGCGGATCGTCGGAGTCGCGCAGGCCCGTCAGGATCTCCTTCGCGGCTTCGGCGCCGGCCTGGAGGATCTCTTCGGGGAACTGCATCACGTTGACGCCATGTTCGTTGATCAGCGTCTGTAGCGCGCGCGGGTCGTTGGCATAGAAGTCCGACGCGACCTGGTCGTATTCGGCCTGGCAGACATCCTTGACGATCGCCTGCAGGTCGTCGGGCAGGGCCTGGTACTTGGCCTTGTCGACCACCAGTTCGGTCGCCAGCCCCGGTTCCACGAAGGAGGGGAAGTAGTAGTTCTTCGCCACCTGGTAGAAGCCGAGCGCGAGGTCGTTGTAGGGGCCGACGAATTCGGCCGCGTCCAGCGTGCCCGATTGCAGCGCCTGGAAGATCTCGCCCGCCGCCATGTTGGTCACTGTGGCGCCCAGCTTCTCCCACACTCGGCCGCCGAGGCCGGGGGTGCGGAAGCGCAGGCCCTGCACGTCGGACACGCCGGTCAGTTCGTTGCGGAACCAGCCGCCGGCCTGGGTGCCGGTGTCGCCGGACAGGAAGCCCTGCACGCCGAACTGGTCATAGATCTCGTCCCAGATTTCCTGCCCGCCCATGTAGCGGACCCAGGCGGTCAGTTCGCGCGAGGTCATGCCGTAGGGCACGCCGGTGAAGAACGACAGCGCGGGCGACTTGTTCTGCCAGTAATAGGCGGCGCCGTGGCTCATTTCGGCGGTGCCGTCGATCACTGCGTCCAGCGACTGGAGCGGCGGCACGAGTTCACCGGCCGAGAAGACCTGAATCGTCAGGCGGCCGCCCGAGGCGGCGGTGATCCGGTCAGCCAGACGCTGCGCGCCGACGCCGAGGCCGGGAAAGTTCTTCGGCCAGGTGGTGACCATGCGCCAGGTGGTGTTGCCCTGCGCCACGGCGGGCGCGGCGAGCGAAGCGGCGGCGGCCCCCGCCCCGAGGGTGCCGGCGGCACGGATGAACGAACGGCGATCCATGGTTTCCTCCCTAGGATTTTCCAGATGGGTCAGCGGCGGCGCGCGGGCGCGTCCGCTGATCGCCGCGCACTAAATCTTCCGCTGGGCGGAATGTCCATGGCCGCAAATTGCAACCCCGCAAGAGCGATCGTGACAAAAATCGACGGTCGGTCGAGGCCGCCTGCGGTGTGCGCGCCCGAAGGGGATGCGCGCCACCTGCACGCCGCATGATTTCATGGCGGTGCGCCGCGCGCGTGCCCGGTCCCCGTGCGGCGTTCCGGCCTTGCCTGCCGTCGCGGGAGGGGCGGCAAATCCCGCACCACCCCCGGTTGACACTCTCCCGGACCAACAACAGAGTGTGCCGCATTGCGAAATTTGCGATGCCGTTCGGGAGGGGAGCGCGTGATCATCAAACTGATCGACGGAGTGAACGAGATCGTCGGCCGCATCGTTGCCGTGCTCGCCATCGTCTTCGCGGCGATCATCATCTACGACGTGATCCTGCGCTACGTCTTCGAGGAACCGACCCGCTGGGCCTTCGACGTCACCAAGCAGCTTTTCGGCTTCTACTTCGTGATGCTGGGCGGCTACGCGCTGCGCCACCGGGCGCACGTTCAGGTCGACATCCTGACGGAACGGCTGAGCCCGCCGGTCCTGAAGGTGGTCGAGGTCCTGGGCTACCTGATCTTCTTCTTCCCCTTCACATGGGTCTTCCTGACGCGGTCCTATGAGTTCGCCATGCGGTCTTGGGCGCAGGGCGAGACGACCTATGGCGCGATCCAGATGCCGGTCTACCCGCTGAAGATGGCGATGTGTGTCGCCGCCGGGCTGCTGCTGATCCAGGGCATCTCGGAGGTGCTGAAGATCCTGCTTGACCGCAAGGAGGCTGTGCAATGAGCCCCGAAATCATCGCCGTCCTGATGTTCGCCATGCTGGTGGCCGGTCTCTTCATGGGCCATCCGCTGGCTTTCGTGCTGGGCGGCTCGGCGGTTCTGGGCGCGCTGATCGCGGGCAAGCCGATGGTGCTGGGCATCGTGATCAACCGGATCTTCGGCGACGTGCTGGACAATTACACGCTGATCGCGATCCCGCTCTTCGTGCTGATGGCGCGATTCCTGTCGGATTCGGGCGTCACCGACCGGATGTTCGAATCCCTTCGCCTGCTGCTCAGCGGCGTGCGCGGGGGGCTGGCGCTGGCGGTGGTCTTCATCTCGATCCTGCTGGCGGCGACCACGGGCATCATCGGCGCGTCGATCACGGTAATGGGCGTGATGGCGCTGCGGCCTATGCTGCAGTACGGCTATGCTCCCACGCTGACCACCGGCGTTATCGCGGCGTCGGGCTGCCTCGGCATCCTGATCCCGCCGTCGATCATGCTGATCCTGATGGCCAGCTACTCGCCGCTTTCGGTTGGCGAGCTGTTCGCCGGGTCGATGATCCCGGGCGTGCTGCTTGGCCTCAGCTACGCGATCTACGTCTACGTGATCTCGGTGATGCGCCCGGATCTGGCCCCGGCGGTCGAACCGGACGAGAAGATCGAGCGCGGCGCCCTGATCCGGATGCTGGTCGCCGAAGCGGTGCCGCCGCTGGTGCTGATCTTCGGTATCCTCGGCTCGCTCCTCGCGGGGATCGCCACGGCGACCGAGGCGTCGGCCATCGGCGCGGCGCTGGCGCTGGTCATCGTGATTGCGCGGGGGCGCTTCCAGCTCAGCACCTTCTACGGCGCGATGCTGGAAACCGCGCGGACCTCGGCGATGATCCTGTTCATCGTGGTGGGGGCCACGGCCTTCACCGGCGTGTTCAACATCACCGGCGGCCTGCGCGCCACGCAGGAGCTGATCCGCAACCTCGACATGGCGCCCTGGCTGCTGATCGCGATGATGATGTTCATCGTCTTCCTGCTGGGCGCCTTTCTGGACTGGACCGGCATCGTGCTGCTCTCCTTCCCGATCTTCCTGCCGATCGTGCAGGAGATGGAGGGGGTCAGCCTGCTGTGGTTCGTGGTTCTGATGGCCGTGGTCTTGCAGACCTCGTTCCTGACACCACCATTCGGATACGCGCTGTTCTACCTGCGGGCCATCGCGCCCAAGAGCGTGCGGACGGGACAGATCGTGCGGGGCGTGCTGCCCTTCATCGCGCTCATCGTCGTGATGTGCCTGCTGGTCGCGATCTTCCCGTCGCTCGTCACATGGCTGCCGGCGGCCCTTTACGGCTGACCCGGACCAAAGACCGCCGCCGCGGCGACACCGTCGCGGCAGAATCACCAAAGAGGAGGTAAAGAATGACACTCAAAGCACTCACCGCCGGGACCGCCCTGGCGCTCGCCACCGGGCTTCCGGCCCTGGCGCAGGAGAGCTGGACGATGACGAGCACCTGGCCGTCGTCGCTGGAGCTGATCGAAACCGACCGGCATTTCGTCGAACTGGCGAACAAGCTGACCGAAGGCGAGCTGACCATCGAATTCTTCGAAGGCGGCGCACTGGTGCCTGCGGGCGAGGTCTTTGGCGCGGTCGAATCCGGCACCATCCAGGCCGGCGCGGACTGGCCCGGCTACTGGGCCGGCCGCGACGCCGCGTTCTCGCCGCTGGCCACCACGCCGGCGCTGTTCAACGCGGTGGATTACGTCAACTGGATCCAGCAGTGGGGCGGCGACGAGCTGTATGACGAGATCTACGGCCAGTTCGGCATGGTCTACCTGCCCTACGGCGTGACCAACAACGAATCCGGCTTCCGCACCAACGAGCCGATCCGGAACCTCGACGACCTGCAGGGCAAGCGCCTGCGGCTCTCCGGGCTCGAGCAGGGCAAGCTGCTGGAGCGTCTCGGCGGCAACCAGGTGTCGATGGCGGGCGGCGAGATCTACCAGTCGCTGGAACGCGGCGTGATCGACGGGGCCGAATTCTCCACCCCCAACGTCGACTGGTCCGGCGGCTTCCAGCAGGTGACCGACTACTGGGCGACCCCCGGCTGGCACCAGTCGGCGTCGGTCTTCGGCGTGATGATCAACCAGCAGGCCTGGGACGCGCTGAGCCCCGAGACGCAGGAAAAGCTGCAGATCGCGGCGGACGCGACGCTGCTCTGGTCGCTCGCCTTCACCGAGAAGCGCGCGACCGAAGCCTACGCGAAGTTCGACGAGGCGGTCGAGATCAACCGCTACGACGACGAGTCGCTCGAGCAGATCCAGCAGATGGCGAACGAGGTGATCGTCGAGACCGCGTGCGAGAACCCGAACTCGGCCAAGGTCTACCTGAGCATGATCGAGTATCTGAACGATTACGCCCAATGGCGTGACGCCTCCGCGCCCTACAACCTGGGCCGGACGCCGAATGGACCCGACGCGCAGGCCCTGCGGGATTGCATGTAAGCGTTTGACTTGAAGATGATACCCGCCGCTGCGGCGGCGGGTGTCCTGCGGAGCGGACGGTGCGCCGACGGTGGCATTTTCCCGAACCGCAGACCGGCTGGCGTGGCCTTGATCTACGCTTCCGGCACCCGAAGCCTCGCGATAGCAAATCCGACGACGCTTTGCGCTGCCCGACCCCTTACGTTCCGGGCAGCATGCGCTAGGATCCGGTTTCCTGTACAGGACGACAGCCGCGAGGGGCACCATGACACAGGCGAAGACGCTGCTTCTGACGGGGGCGAGCCGGGGCATCGGCCATGCGACGGTGCGCAAGTTCAGCGCCGAGGGCTGGCGCGTGATCACCTGCTCGCGCCATCCCTTCCCGCAGGAATGTCCGTGGGGCGGCGGCGCGGAGAACCACGTTCAGGTGGACCTCTCCGATCCCCACGACACGATCGAGAAGGTCGGGCAACTGCGCGACCGGCTGGGCGGGCGGCTCGACGCGCTGGTCAACAACGCGGGGGTCTCGCCCAAGGGCCCGGACGGCGCGCGGCTGAACACGATCGACACCGACCTGCGGACCTGGGGCCATGTCTTCCACGTGAACTTCTTCGCCTCCGTGGTGCTGGCGCGGTCGCTGAAGGACGAATTGGCGGCCTGCGGCGGCGCCGTGGTCAACGTGACCTCGATCGCCGGAAGCCGCGTGCACCCCTTTGCCGGGGCCGCCTATGCCACGTCCAAGGCCGCGCTCAAGGCGCTGACGCGGGAAATGGCGCATGATTTCGGCCCATTGGGCGTGCGGGTCAACGCCATCGCGCCCGGCGAGATCGAGACCGAGATCCTGAGCCCTGGGACCGAGGCGATGGTGGGGGACATCCCGCTCCGCCGCCTCGGCCGGACGGAGGAGGTCGCGGACACGATCTATTTCCTGTGCTCGGACGGCAGCCGCTACATCTCGGGGACGGAAATCGAGATCAACGGCGGCCAGCACGTCTGAACATGCGTCAGGACCGGTGCGGTGCCAGCGCCGGGACCGCGCCGTAATCGCGCGGCTCCGCGTCGAAGATGGCGGCGGGGGCGGGGTAGGAGACCGGGCCGTTCGGCGTGTCCACAGTGATCCGCCGCAGGTGCGGGTGTGCGGACAGCCCCGCCATGTCGTTCACCGCCGCCAGTGCCACGTCGGCGCGCAGGAGCGCCGCGATGGCGTCGTCCCGGTCGCGCGCGGCAAAGCCCCGGGCCACCACCGCGTCCGTCTCCGCCCGGTTCTGCACCCGCGCCACGTTGGTGGCGAAGCGGGGATCGGTGCCGAGGCCCGCATCGTTCAGGAATTCAGCGCAGAGGGCGCGCCATTCCCGGTCGCTCTGCACCGAGATCAGGATCAGGTGGCCGTCCCGCGTTTCGAACACGCCGTAGGGCGCGATGGAGGGGTGGGCCATGCCGATCCGCTTCGGGCTCTTGCCGCCCTCGTGGTTCAGCAGCGGCACGGTCAGCCAGTCGGCCATCACGTCGAACATGGAGATCGAGATATGCGCCCCCTCGCCGGTGATCCCGCGCCGGATCAGCGCCTCGAGGATGGCGGCATGGGCCGTGGCGCCGGTGGCGATGTCGACGATGGAGAGCCCGACGCGCGCCGGTTCCGACGGCCCCCCGGTTATGGAGCAGAGCCCGCTTTCCGCCTGGATCAGCAGGTCATAGGCCTTGCGGTCGGCCATCGGCCCGCCGTCGCCGTAGCCGCTGATCCCGCAGGTGATGAGCCGGGGGAAAGCGCGGGTCAGCCGGGCGCGGTCATAGCCCAGACGGTCCAGAGCGCCGCGCTTCAGGTTCTGGATCAGCACGTCGGCGCCGCCCAGCAGACGGTCCAGCTCGGCCTTGCCCGCCTCGCTGCGCAGGTCGAGCGTGACGGAGGTTTTGCCCCGGTTCAGCCAGACGAAATAGCTCGATTGGCCGGCGGCCACATCGTCGTAGCCCCGGGCGAAATCGCCCTCGGGGCGTTCGATCTTGATGACCTCCGCCCCGGCATCGGCCAGCCGGGAGGAGGCGAAGGGCGCGGCCACCGCCTGTTCAATGGCGACGACCTTGAGGCCTTGAAGCGGCAGCACCGTCATCAGAAGGACCTCGGCATGCCGAGGACGTGCTGGCCGATGTAGCTGAGGATCATGTTGGTCGAGATCGGCGCCACCTGATAGAGCCGCGTCTCGCGGAACTTGCGTTCGACGTCGTATTCTTCGGCGAAGCCGAAGCCGCCGTGGAACTGGATGCAGGCGTTCGCGGCCTCCCACGAGGCTTTCGCCGCGAGATACTTCGCCATGTTCGCCTGCGCGCCGCAGGGTTCGTCCGCATCGTAAAGCCGGCAGGCCTCGAACCGCATCAGGTTCGCGGCCTCTGTCTCTATATAGCTCTCCGCGATCGGGAACTGCACGCCTTGGTTCTGCCCGATGGGGCGGCCGAAGACGACGCGTTCGGTCGTATAGGCGGTCACCTTGTCGAGGAACCAATAGGCGTCCCCGATGCATTCTGCCGCGATCAGCACCCGTTCCGCGTTGAGCCCCGACAGCAGGTGCTTGAAGCCCTGGCCTTCCGTCCCGATCAGGTTCTCGGCCGGGATCTCCAGATTGTCGAAGAATAGCTCGTTGGTCTCGTGGTTGACCATGTTCCGGATCGGGTTAACGGTCAGGCCGTTCTGCTGCGCCTCCTTGATGTCGACCATGAAGATCGACATGCCGTCGGAGGGCTTGGCGCAGTCCTCCAGCGGGGTGGTGCGGGCGAGCAGGATCATCAGGTCGGAATGCTGCACGCGGCTGATCCAGACCTTCTGGCCGTTGACGATGTACCTGTCGCCCTTCTTCACGGCGGTGGTCTTGAGCTTGGTGGTGTCGGTCCCGGTGGTGGGCTCCGTCACACCCATCGACTGAAGCCGCAGATCCCCCGCCGCGATGGCCGGGAGGTACTTCTGCTTCTGCTCCTCCGAACCGTACTTGATGAGCGTGTTGATGACGTACATCTGGCCGTGGCAGGCGCCGGAGTTCCCGCCCGAGCGGTTGATCTCCTCCATGATGACCGACGCCTCGGCCAGTCCCAGACCGGATCCGCCGAATTCGTCGGGGATCAGCGCCGCCATCCAGCCTTCCTTGACCAGCGCATCAACGAATTCCTCCGGATAGCCGCGCGCCTGATCGACCTTGCGGTGGTATTCGTCAGGGAAATTGGCGCAGAGGGCGCGGACGCCGTCGCGGATATCCTGGTACTGGTCGGGGGTCTGCTGGATCATCGTGCTCTCCGCTGTGTCTTCGCGCGCGATCATGGCGCGTCGGAGCGGCGGGCGCAAACGGGTGTTTGGTGCGGCGGCGCGATCCGGCGGGCGCCGGGCGTTCATGTCCTTGCAGATTTCACCCGGCCTGGGGCCAACGGGATTGCCAAGACGGGCCCGGGTGGGCTGCTCTGACGTCGAAGCACCGCCCCGGCTGGTCGGGGTGGACCAAGGGATCGGTGGTGAACGGGATGAGCGGCAAGATCGCGGTGGTGGGAACCGGCCTGATGGGCGGCAACATGGCGCAGGCCCTGCAGGACGCGGGGCAGGCGGTGACCGGCTACGACACAAGCCAGGAAAGCGTCAGCCGGCTGCGCGCGCAGGGTGTGGAGGCGACGAACGATCTGCGCAAGGCGGTCGGTGACGCCGATGTCATCATCAGCAGCCTGCCCAATTCACAGATCGTGCGCGCCGCGCTCGTGGGCGAGGGCGGCGTGCTCGAGACGGCGAAGCCGGGCGCGCTGCTGATCGAGATGAGCTCGATCGACCCGGACACGATGAAGGCCGTCGCCGCCGCCTGCGCCGACCGCGGCATCGCGCCGCTCGACGTGCCGGTCAGCGGCGGACCGGACGAGGCGCGGGCGGGCACGCTCGTCCTGCTGATCGGGGGAAACGACACGGACATCGCCCTTGCCCGGCCGGTGCTGGACGTCCTCGGCGGATCGCAGTTCGTGACAGGAGAGGTCGGCACGGCGAAGGTCGTCAAGCTGGTGAACAACGTGATGACGATGGGCAATATCCTCGTCGCGTCCGAGGCTTTTGCCATGGGTACGGCGGCGGGTGTCGATCCGGCGACGCTCTACGAGGTGCTGAGCCAGAGCGGCGGGCGGTCGCACCAGTTCGTGAAGCGCTTTCCCAAGGCGCTGAAGGGCGACTTCGAGCCCGGGTTCAAGATGCAGCTCGGTGAAAAGGACGTGGCGCTGGCGGTGGAGGTCGCGCGGGGGATGAACCGGCCGATGCCGATGGCCTCCCTGATCCGCGAGATGTACCAGATGGCGCTCGGTCTCGGCTACCGCGACCGGGACATCGTGGCGCTTGTCGACATGTACCGGCGGATCGGCGACGGCGACCGGTACGATCCGCCGGAGTGAGCGGAAGCGGTGACGTCCACCCGGCCAAGATCTCCATGTTGACTCGCCTGTACTCTTCTGCCCGACTGTCGGACACTGAGAGACCTGACTGCGAGACTGCGAATGAAAGCCCTGCTGAGCACACGCCCCGGCGGACCGGAGACGCTGGGGCTTGCCGATGTGCAGCTGCCCGAACCCGCCGAGGGCGAGGTGCGTATCCGCGTGCGGGCCGCGGGGATCAATTTCCCGGACCTGCTGATCATCGAAGACAAGTACCAGTTCCGGCCTGAACGCCCCTTTGCCCCGGGCGCGGAATTCGCCGGCGAGGTGTCGGCCATTGGCCCGGGCGTCTCGGCCTTTGCCGTCGGTGACAGGGTGATGGCCATGGGGCTCTGGGGCGGGCTGGCGGAGGAGGCCTGCGCCAAGGCCACGCAGTGCTTCGCGCTGCCGGATGGCGTGGACCTCGACTCCGCCGCCGCGCTGCAATTCACCTACGGCACCGCGCTCTACGCGCTGCGAGATCGGGGCGCTCTGGCGCCGGGCGAGACGCTTCTGGTGCTGGGGGCTGCGGGCGGTGTCGGGCTGGCGGCTGTGCAGCTTGGCCGGCAGCTTGGCGCGCGGGTCATCGCGGCGGTCAGCAGTGACGACAAGCTGGCGGCGGCGCTGGAGGCAGGGGCGGAGGACGGGGTCGTCTATCCCTCCGGCCGGCTGGACCGCGACGCGCAGAAGGCGCTGAGCGCGGCGTTGCGCGACAAGAGCGGACCCGGTGGCGCCGACGTGATCTTCGACACCGTCGGCGGCGATTACGGCGAGCCGGCGCTGAGGGTCGCGGCGTGGCTGGGGCGGTACCTCGTCGTCGGCTTCCCGGCGGGCATCCCCTCGATCCCTGCCAATCTGCCGCTGCTGAAATCCTGTGATGTCCGCGGCGTCTTCTGGGGGGCCGCGATGGAGCGGGATCCGGCCGCCTATGCCGCGACGATGCGGGAACTGGTGGACCTGCTGGAGCAGGGTGCGATCCGCCCCCGGATCCACGCGCGCTTCCCGCTGAGCGAGGGGGCGAAGGCGATCGCGGAACTCACCACCCGCGCGGTCCGGGGGAAGGTGATCGTCACCATGCCCTGACCCCGCGTTGCGGCCCGAAATCGCCGTTGACAGGTGGCAATTAGTGTCGGACAGTCGGACACACGCGACGCTTGGGAGGCGGCCGCGTGAAACGAGGGGGAGGCGAGATGTCGGTGGGGATCCTGATCCTTGTCGCGGCCACGGGGATGCTGAGCGCGGGGCTTCCGTCCGGCGTGGCCCCTGTGCGCGTGGCCGGGGACGGCGGCCGCCGATGAGCCTCAAAGGCCGCCAGCTCAAGGTTAAATACGCCTATTATCAGGTCGCGGACGAGATCCAGCGGCAGATCCTCGACGGCTCGATCAAGCCGGGCGAGAAGCTGCCGGGCGAGGTCGAGCTGGCCGAGATGTTCGGCGTCACCCGCTCGACCGTGCGCGAGGGCCTGCGGCAGCTGGAAAACGATGGTCTGGTGCACCGGCCCACGCCCCGCCGGCTCGAAGTGTGCCATCCGCAGATGGAGACGCTGACCACCCGCGCCTCCCGCGCGATGGCCCTGATGGGGGTGAGCTTCCGCGATCTCTGGCAGGTGGCGATGGCGACCGAGCCGCTGGCGGCCGGCCTCGCCGCCGGGCTGATCACCGAAGAGGAGAAGACGGAGCTGCGCGCCATCCATGCCGAACTGGTGGCCGCGGATGACGACCTCGAAGCGACGATCGAACTGGACACGCGGTTTCACTCCTTCATCGCGGAATCGACCAAGAACCGCGTGCTGATCCTGGCCCGCGAGCCCGTCGCGCTGCTGCTCTACCGCGGCTTCGCGCAGCTTGCGCCCGTGGTGGCGGAGATCGCCATTCAGCGGCAGATCGAGGCGCACAGTCATATTCTCGAGGCGATTTGCGCCGGGGACGAGGATCTCGCCCGGACCTGGGCCCGCCGCCACATCGTGGACTTCTGGAAGGCGATCCAGAAGGCCGGGCTGGCCGACAGTGTGGCGATCAAGAGCGCGGAGCAGGTTTGATGGTCGTGACGCCGGATTTCGATCCCGAGGGCCTGATCCCGGTGCTGGGCGGGCCGGTCACGCTGTCGCCGGTGACGAGCGGCCAGTCGAACCCCACGTGGTTCGTCGATCGGGGCGAGCGCCGGCTGGTCCTGCGCAAGAAGCCCCTTGGCGCGACGCTCTCCAGCGCCCATGCGATCGAGCGGGAATACCGGATCATGGATGCGCTGGCCGGAAGCGGCGTGCCGGTGCCGCGGATGATCCTGCTGGACGAGGGCGCGGAGGTGCTGGGCACGCCCTTCTACATCATGGAGCGGCTGGAGGGCCGGGTTTCGGAGGACAGCGCGCTGCCCGACCTCGCCCCGCCGCAGCGGGAAGTGGTCTATGCCGACGCCGCCCGCATCCTGGCCCGCCTGCACAACGTCGACTGGCGCGCCGCCGGGCTGGAGGATTTCGGACGTCACGGCGATTACTACGCCCGGCAGGTCCGCCGCTGGTCGCGGCAATGGCAGGAGAGCCGCACGCGCGAGGACCGCGAGATCGACGCGCTGTCGGCATGGTTCGCGGACAACACGCCGCCGGACAGCGGCCTGACCATCGTGCACGGCGACTACCGGATCGGAAACCTGATGGTCGCGCCCGACGGCGGCGCCATCGTGGGCGTGCTGGACTGGGAGCTTTCGACGCTGGGCGATCCGCTGTCGGACCTCGCGCATCTCGCCATGTTCTGGACGCTGGCGCCCGATCAGCTGGGCGGCATCGGCGGCCTGCCGCTGCGCGATCTCGGCTTGCCGACGGCGGCGGACTTTCTCGACCGGTATCGCCGCGCGGGCGGGTGCGAGGCACCGCTCACCCCGTTTCACCGCGCCTTCGCCTTCTACCGGATGTCGGTGATCTTCGAAGGGATCACCGCCCGCGCGCGGGCCGGGCAGGCGGCCAGCCCAGATGCGCTGAAGGTCGGCGCGCTCGCCCCCGTCTGCGCGCGCATCGCGGCCGATATCCTTTCCACAGACGAGCAGATGTAGGGACCCGCGGAGACCATGGATTTCAGCTATTCCGACCGCACCAGAGACCTCATGGCGCAGCTTCAGGCGTTCATGGACGCCCATGTGCTGCCCGCCAACCGGCGCTTCCACGAGCTTGCGCATCAGGGGACCTACCCGCTCGAGGTGATCGAGCCGCTCAAGGCGAAGGCGTTCCAGGCGGGGCTGTGGAACCTCTTCATGCCGGAGCTGGAACCGGAGGATCCGGGCACCCGGCTCACCAACCTCGAATACGCGCCGCTTGCCGAGATCATGGGCCGCGTTCCGTGGAGCCCGGAGGTCTTCAACTGCAACGCGCCCGACACCGGCAACATGGAGATCCTCAAGCGTTTCGCGACGCCGGAGCAGAAGGCGCGCTGGCTCGAGCCGCTGATGCAGGGCGAGATCCGGTCGGTCGTCGGCTTGACGGAACCGGATGCGGCGTCCTCGGACCTCACCAACCTCGCCACCACGATCCGGCGCGACGGAGATGACTACGTCATTAACGGGCGCAAGTGGTTCTCGACCGGGGCGAAGCATCCGAACGCGAAGCTCTGCATCCTCTTCGGCGTGTCCGACGACGCACCGGACGCGGATCCGCACCGGAAGCATTCCTTCGTGCTGGTCCCTATGGACACGCCCGGCGTCCGCGTGGTGCGCGACGTGCCGATCATGCATCACCACGCGCCCGAGGGGCATTGCGAGGTGGTCTACGACAACGTCCGCGTGCCGCGCGACGCCATGCTGGGGCAGGAGGGCGACGGCTTTATGCTGGCGCAGGCGCGGCTCGGGCCCGGGCGGATCCACCATTGCATGCGGACCATCGGGCAGTGCGAACTGGCGCTGGAACTGATGTGCGAGCGGGCGCTGGAACGCCGGACCTTCGGCAAGGCGCTGGCGGACAATGCCAACATTCAGGACTGGATCGCCAATTCCCGGATCGAGATCGACAACGCCCGGCTGCGGGTGCTTCAGACCGCGTGGAAGATGGACACGGTCGGGGCCAAGGACGCGCGGGTCGATGTCTCGGCCATCAAGGTGACGGCGGCGCGGCTTCAGACCGAGGTCGTCGACCGCGCGATGCAGGTCTTCGGCGCCGCCGGGATCACCCCGGACACGCCGCTCAGCTATCTCTGGACCTGGGGCCGTGCGATGCGTTTCCTCGACGGGCCGGACGAGGTGCACCTGCGGGTGATCGCGCGCGACGAGCTGAAGAAGGCCAAGGCCGCGCCGGGGCGGAACCTGCCGCATTTCATCCCGCCGCAGATCGCCTGAACGCGCCGCAGCAAGCCGGGGAGGGGAAGAGTTGAGTTTCGAGACGATCAAGACAGATCACGCCGACGGCGTCCTGACCATCACGCTGAACCGGCCCGACCGGCTGAACGCCTTCACCCGGCAGATGATGGCAGACATGGTGGCGGCGCTCGATATGGCGGATGCGGACGATGCGGTCCGCGCGGTGATCGTGACCGGCGCGGGCCGGGGGTTCTGCGCGGGTGCGGATCTAAGCAACGACGATGTGTTCAAGGGGGCGGAGCTGGACCCGGCCTCGACCGATCCCGCGGTCTGGGCCGATCCCGCCAATCGCGACTCCGGCGGGATGCTGACGCTGCGGATCTTCCGCTGTCTGAAGCCGGTGATCGCGGCGGTGAACGGCCCGGCGGTCGGAATCGGGGCGACGATGCAGCTGCCGATGGACATCCGGCTGGCCTCGGAAGAGGCGCGCTTCGGGTTCGTCTTCGCCCGCCGGGGGCTGGTGCCCGAGGCCGCGTCGTCGTGGTTCCTGCCGCGGATCGTCGGCGTCTCGAGGGCGCTGGAATGGTGCTATTCCGGCCGCGTCTTCGGCGCGGAGGAGGCGCTGGCCGGCGGGCTCGTCCGTTCGGTCCACGCGCCGGACGACCTGCTGCCGGCGGCCCGTGCCATCGCCCGCGAGATCGCCGAGACGACTTCGCCGGTGTCGATCGCTCTGACCCGTCAGATGATGTGGCGCATGGCCGGTGCCGACCACCCGATGCAGGCGCACCGGATCGACAGCCGCGCCATCGCCGCCCGCAGCCGGACCGCGGACATGACGGAAGGCGTCGCGAGCTTCCTCGAGAAGCGTCCGCCGTCCTTTCCCGGCCGCGTGTCGCAGGACATGCCGGGGTTCTTTCCATGGTGGGAGGAGCCGGGCTGGACCGACGCGGTGGACGGGGACTAGAGACACCGGCCCGACCGCGTCCGGGGGAGGAGCCCCGCGCGATCCGGGCCGGTCATAGGGAAAGACATGGTCAACAGGAGGAGAAAACCATGAAATACGGAATGAAACCCCTCGTCGCCGGGACGGCGATGATGCTCGCCGCCGGCACGGTGCAGGCGCAGGATCTGACCTTCGCGGGCGGCTGGCCGCCGAACTCGGCCCCGACCGAAAAGCTGGAGGACTTTGCCGCGGCGGTGGAGGAATACAGCGGCGGCGAGGTGACGGTGAAGGTCTTCCCGCTTTCGCTGCTCAGCTTCGCGGAGGCCAACAGCGGCGTGCGCGACGGCATCGCCGACATGACGGCCAACCTGATGGCCTACTTCCCGGCGGAATTCTCGCACTTCAACATGCTGGCGGAATTCTCGGAACTGGTCGAGCTCGAGGAGTATTCCAGCGAGCTCAGCAGCCTCGCCTTCACCGGCGCGATCATGGAATACGTGATCAACAGCTGCCCGGACTGCATGGACCAGATCGCGGCGCAGAACCAGGTCTACCTCGGCGCCTCGTCGACCACGTCCTACGTGCTGCAATGCGCCGTGCCGATCAACACGGTCGAGGATCTGCAGGGCAAGCGCATCCGCGCCGCCGGCGCCTACTGGGCCCGTTGGGCCGAAGCCGTCGGGGCGGTGCCCGTCTCCATGTCGATCAACGAGACGCTGGAAGGTCTGAACCAGGGTGTCGTCGACTGCACGGCCAGCAACACGGCGGATTTCGTCAACTTCGGCTTCATCGACGTGGTGGACTACCTCTATATCGGCCTGCCGGGGGCGCAGTTCAACGTGGCCTACACGATGAACCGCGACAGCTGGAATGCGCTGTCGGAGGAGAACAAGACCGCGCTTCTCCGGGCGCATTCCAAGCTCGCCGCCGACATCGCCTGGGTTTACATCCAGGAGGCCCGCGCCGGGCGTGAGCGGGCGCCGGACGAAGGCGTGGAATACGGCCCCGCGTCGGACGAGCTGGTCGCGATGAACCGGGAGTTCATCGCCAAGGACAAGGATGACATCGCCGCGATCTACAAGGACCGGTTCAGCATCGAAACCGGGACCGAGGCGGCCTCGGCGCTGACCGAACTGCTGACGAAGTGGACGGACCTGACCAAGGACATCGACAGCGCCGAGGCGCTGGCCGAGGTCTACTGGACCGAGATCTTCTCGAAGGTCGACGCCGCGTCCTACGGGCAGTGACACTGCCGGATTGACGAAGCTCCGGCCGGGCGCCGCCGCAGAGCGGTGCCCGGCCGACATGCCAACGGAGGTATTCCATGTTCATGATCGGCAGGATCCTGTCCTACCTGGTCAAGTCGGCGTCGCTGGTCGGGGCCATCTGTGTCGTGCTGATGATGGTGCACGTCACCGCCGACGTCGTGGGCCGCTACCTGTTCAACACGCCGCTGCCCGGGACGATCGTCGTGGTCGCGAACTACTACATGATCATCATCGTCTTCCTCGCCATCGGCGTGGCCGAACAGGAACGTTCGCACATCTCCGTCGACGTGTTCACGGACCTGCTGCCCTCCGGGCCGCGGGCGGTGCTTTCGGTCGTTGCCACGCTTCTGACCATAGCGGTGACGGCCGTGCTGATGATCAGCGGCTGGTCCGAGGCCGTGAAGAAGACCAACATGGTCGCCACCAAGGAGCAGGGATCCCAGCTGTTCGAGATCTGGCAGAGCTACTGGTTCGTCCCCCTCGGCGCTGCCCTGATGATCGCGGTCGCCACATATCAGGTGATCGTCACGATCACCGGCGCGCGCGACGGGCTGAGCGATCAGCTGACCGAGTCGAGGTTCCTCAATGACTGATGCCGGAATCGGCCTGACCGGCCTTGCGACGCTGATCGCCCTCATCGCCGCGCGCGTGCCCATCGGGATCGCGCTGATCGGCGTCTCCTTCACCGGGCTCTACGTGCTCATGGGGCCGCGGGTGGCCTGGGGCGCGATGAGCATCGTGCCCTACGAATTCACCTCGAGCTGGATCCTCAGCTCGATCCCGATGTTCCTGTTCCTGGGCTTCATCAGCTACCACACGCAGCTGACCCGGGGCATGTTCAACGCCGCGCGGATCTGGCTGGCCAGCTTTCCCGGCGGGCTCGCCATCGCCTCCATCTTCGGCTCGGCCGGGTTCGCGGCGGTGTCGGGGTCGTCCATCGCCTGCTCGGCCGCCATGGGCCGGATCGCGATCCCGGAGATGCTCAAGCACCGCTACCACCCCGAACTGGCCACCAGCACGGTCGCGGTGGCGGGCACCATCGGGGCGATGATTCCGCCCTCGATCATCCTGATCCTCTACGGCGTGATCGCGCAGATCTCGATCACCGAACTGTTCCTGGGCGGCGTCGTGGCCGGGCTGCTCACCGCGCTCGGCTACGTCATCGTCGTTCTGGTCCGCGTGTGGCTCAACCCCGACCTCGCCCCGGACAAGGACGAAAGCGTCACCCTGCGGGAGAAGCTGCTGGCCCTGCGCGAAACATGGCCGATCCTGCTGATCATGCTGGGCATCTTCGGCGGGCTCTTCGGCGGCGTCTTCACCCCGACCGAGGCCGGCGCCGTCGGGGCGGCGCTCGCCTGCCTCGTCGCGATCATGACCGGGCAGATGACCCTGTCCCGCTTCCTGACGGCGGCGCGCGAGACGCTGATGACCACCGCGGCGCTACTGCTGATCGCCATCGGCGCGAGCCTTCTGACCCGCTTTCTCGCGCTGTCGGGGGCGGGGGACTACCTGTCGAACGGCATCCTGTCGGTGGCGACGAATCCGGTCCTGCTGATGATCGGCATCGTCGTGATCTACCTGCTCATGGGCATGTTCCTTGAACCGATCGGGGCCATGCTGCTGACGCTGCCGATCATCCTGCCGGTCATCGACGCCTCGGGGTGGAGCGCGCTGTGGTTCGGGGTCGTGCTGTGCAAACTGCTCGAAATCGGCATGATCACCCCGCCCATCGGGATGAACGTCTTCGTGATCAAGAGCGTGGTCGGCGATCTGGTGAAGATCTCGTCGATCTTCCGGGGCGTCTTCTGGTTCGTGGTCATGGACCTCGTCCTCGTCGCGATCCTCTGCGCCTTTCCGGGGCTCATCCTGTGGCTGCCGAACCTGCTCAACTGACCTGACAGCGCCCCCCCCGACAGGGGCCGCGCCCGCATTCGAACCAAGAGGTTACCGATGGACACAGACCACCTCATCCGCCGCGCCCGCAGCCAGCAACTGGGCGATCTTCTGCGCCGCTCGGCCGCGCGGGTGCCGGACCGCACCGCGCTGGTCTTCCGCGACCGGCGGGACAGCTTCGCCGAACTGGACGCGGCGGTGAACCGGGCGGCAAACGCCCTCGCCGCCGAAGGGATCGACAAGGGCGACCGCGTCGCGCTTCTGACCCACAACAACCGCAGCTTCGTGGTGCTGCGCTTCGCGCTGGCCCGGCTGGGGGCGGTGACGACCCCGATCAATTTCATGCTGAACGCCGAGGACGTGGCTTACATCCTTGCCCATTCCGGTGTCCGGATGATGCTGGTGGAGGATGCGCTCTGCCCGGTGGCGGACGAGGCCATGGCACGGAACGGCGCCGCCCTGCCCAAATTCTCCATCCCCCACGCCGGGGAGGCCACGCCGGAGGGCTGGCGCCCGGTCTCCGACCTGCTGGACCACGCCGACGACAGCGAGGTCTGGCGCGACGTCGGCGCGGACGATCCGATCCAGATGATGTTCACCAGCGGCACGGAATCCCGTCCCAAGGGCGCGCTGCTGACCTCCAGCGCGCTCTATGCCCAGTACACCAGCTGCATCGCCGACGGCGAGATGCGCGAGGACGCGGTGTCGCTGCATTGCCTGCCGCTGTTCCATTGCGCGCAGCTGGATTGTTTCCTCAGCCCGGACCTGTATCTGGGCGTGCCCTCGATCCTGCACGACAAGGCCGACCCGGGCGAGATGCTGGCGGCGGTGGAGGCGCATGGCGTGACCAAGCTCTTCTGCCCGCCCACGGTGTGGATCGGCCTGCTGCGCCACCCTGACTTCGACAAGCGCGACCTGACCAGCCTGAACGCCGGCTATTACGGCGCTTCGATCATGCCGACGGCGGTGATCGAGGAACTGGCGCAGCGGCTGCCGAACATGCGGCTGTTCAACTTCTACGGCCAGACGGAGATGGCGCCGATGGCGACGGTGCTGAAACCCGAGGACCAGATGCGCAAGCTCGGCTCGGCCGGACGGCCCGCGATCAACGTGGAGACGCAGGTTGTGGACGACGACGACCGGCCCGTCCCAGTGGGCGAAGTCGGAGAGATCGTGCACCGCAGTCCGCACCTCATCACCGAGTACTACCGCGACCCGGACAAGACCGCCGACGCCTTCCGCAACGGCTGGTTCCACAGCGGCGACCTCGGCCGGTTCGACGAGGAGGGTTACCTCTATGTCGTTGACCGCAAGAAGGACATGATCAAGTCGGGCGGCGAGAACGTCGCCAGCCGCGAGGTGGAGGAGGCGATCTTTCGGCATCCGAAGGTGGCCGAGGTCGCGGTCTTCGGCGTGCCGCACCCGAAATGGATCGAAGCGGTGACCGCCGTGGTCGTGCCCAAGGCCGGCGCGGAGCTGGCCGCGGACGAGGTGCTCGCCTATTGCCGCGACACGCTCGCGCATTTCAAGGCGCCGAAACACGTCGAGGTCGCGCAGGAGCTTCCGAAGAACGCCAGCGGCAAGATCCTCAAACGTGACCTGCGCGAGACCTACCGGACCGTGTTCGACGGGTGACCGGGGGGCCTCGGCGCGGCCGGCGGCCCTGTGGCAGATGATGCAGGGTCTGCCAGGTCAGTGGTTGTGGCGCGGCAGGGTGCGTGCGATGCGATGGAACCCCGCGGCAGAGCGCAGCGTGGCACCGTCGCTCAGCTGGGACGTTTCCTGCCGGTAGATCTTCTGCCACGGCGTCTGCGCGGCGGGTGTCGGCGGAACGCTGTGGCGCCGCCGCTCGGCCAGTTCCTCGTCGGACACCAGCATGTCGCAGCGCCCGGTGCCCAGGTCGATGCGGATCATGTCGCCGCTGCGCAGCCACGCGAGCCCGCCGCCCTCCGCGCTTTCGGGTGAGGCGTGAACGATGGAGGGGCTGTCGGCGGTGCCCGATTGCCGCCCGTCGCCGATGGTCGGCAGGCTGGTGATCCCGGCGCGGATCAGGCGGTCGGGGGGCTGCATGTTCACCACCTCGGCCCCGCCGGGCCATCCGATCGGGCCGGAGCCCCGGATCACGAGGATGGAGCGTTCGTCGATCCCGAGGTCGGGGTCGTTGATCCGGGCGTGATAATCCTCGGACCCGTCGAAGACCACGGCGCGGCCCTCGAAACAGTTCTCCTGCCCCGGCTCCGACAGGAAGCGGCGGCGGAACTCCTCTGAGATCACGCAGGTCTTCATGATGGCGAAGTCGAAGAGGTTGCCGGTCAGCACGCGGAAGCCCGCCCGCTCCATCAGGGGCTCGGCCCAGGGGCGGATCACCTCGCGGTCCTTCGCCTGCCGCCCCTCCAGAGTCGCGCCCATGCTCCGGCCGGTCACGGTCAGGCAGCCGGTCGCCAGCACCCCGGCTTCGGCCAGTTCCCACATGATCGCGGGCACCCCGCCGGCGCGGTGGAACCGTTCCGACAGGAAGCGGCCCGCCGGCTGGACATCGGCCAGAAGCGGGATGTCGTAGCCGTGGATCTGCCAGTCCTCGCGGCTGAGGTCCACGCCCGCGGCCTCTGCTATGGCGGCGAGGTGCGGCTGCGCGTTGGTCGAGCCACCGATCGCCGCGTTGACCCGCACCGCGTTCAACAGGGCGTCACGCGTCAGGATCTGCGACGGGCGCAGATCCTCCGCCACCAGTTCCACCGCCCGCTTCCCGGTGCGATAGGCCATCTGCCCGCGTTCGCGATAGGCAGCGGGGATGGCGGCGCAGCCGGTGAGAGACAGGCCGATGGCCTCGGCCAGAGCGTTCATGGTCGAGGCGGTGCCCATCGTGTTGCAGTGACCGATGGAGGGGGCGGAGTCGAGCGCCGCCTCCAGAAACTCCGCCCGGTCGATTTCGCCCGCGGCGTAGCGGCGGCGGGATTGCCAGATCACCGTGCCGGAGCCCGCGAGCCGCCCCTCGTGCACGGAATCGAGCATGGCGCCCCCGGACAGGACGATGGCCGGGATGTCGACGGTCGCCGCGGCCATGATCGCGGCGGGGGTGGTCTTGTCGCAGCCCGTGGTGAGCACGACCCCGTCGATGGGATAGCCGTGCAGCAGCTCCACCAGTCCCAGATAGGCGAGGTTGCGGTCCAGCGCGGCGGTCGGACGGCGGCAGTTCTCGAAGATCGGGTGGGTGGGAAACTCGATCGGAATCCCGCCCGCGTCGCGGATCCCGTCGCGCACCCGCTTGGCGAGGTCGATGTGATGCCGGTTGCAGGGCGAAAGATCGCTGCCCGACTGGGCGATGCCGATGATCGGGCGGCCTTCGGTCAGCTCCTCCGGGGTGAGGCCGTAGTTCATGAAGCGTTCGAGGTAGAGCGCCGCCATGTCCGCGTGATCGGGGTTGTCGAACCAGTCCTGGCTTCTCAGGCGTCGTTTGGTCATTGCAGCACTCCCCTGGCCGCGAGATTGCCCATGAGCGCGCGCGTCCCGAAGGTCCAGGGCGCGACCGCGTCGCAGGGCCGGACCCGGTTCACCAGACGGCCGAGCGCGGGCGAAGAGACCGTGACGATGTCGCCTGACTTGTGGGTGAAGCCCTTGCCCCGACCATCGCGGTCCTTGGTGGGGGCGAACATCGTGCCGAGGTAGAGCATCGCGCCGTCCGGGTACTGGTGTGTCGGGTTCAGAAGTTGCGCGACGAGGTCGGAAGGCTGGCGCGAGATCCGCGCCATGTCGGAATGATCGGACAGCTCGAACCCGTCCTCGCCGGTGATCTCCAGCCCGACGCGCAGCGTGCTCAGGTCGTCCAGCGCGAACCCGTCGCCGAAGAGGCGGATGAAAGGACCGATGGCGGCGGCGGCATTGTTGTCCTTGGCCTTGCCGAGGAGAAGCGCGGACCGCCCCTCGAAGTCGCGCAGGTTCACATCGTTGCCGAGCGTCGCGCCGCGGATCTCGCCGCGGGCGCTGATCGCCAGCACCACCTCCGGCTCCGGGTTGTTCCAGCGCGATCCGGGGTGCACGCCGATCTGCGCCCCGCAGCCGACGGCGGACATGGGTTGCGCCTTGGTGAAGATCTCGGCATCCGGCCCGATCCCGACCTCGAGGTACTGCGACCAGAGCTCGGCCTTCTGCAGATGCGCCTTCACCTCGGCCGCCTTGTCCGAGCCGGGGACCAGCCCGCGCAGGTTGCCGCCGAGGATATCCGCCAGTTCGGCGCGGATCGCCTCGGCCATCGCCGGGTCGCCCTTGGCGCGTTCCTCGATCACCCGTTCGATCATCGACCCGGCGAAGGTCACGCCCGCCGCCTTGACCGCCTGCAGGTCGCAGGGGGCCAGCAGCCGCCCGAGCCGGCCGGTGCCGTCGCCCCGGTCGAGAAACCCGTCGAGCGGACCCAGCGAGGGGCCGCCGTCGCGCAGCGCCCCGTCGAGGTCGTCGATATCCAGAAGGCCCGACATCGTCGGCGCGATGCGGGTGAGGTCCAGAACCTCCCCTTCCCGGACCATGACGGGGCAGGGGCCGCCCGCCGCGTCCGACCAGACGCGGCCCAGAAGGCGCGCCTCGGCCGCATCGGGCAGGATGTCCTGCGCGCTCAATACCACTGGTGTGTTCACCGTCATTCCGGCCCCCCTTGCTCCTCGTCCGCCCGCGTCCGGCTGCGCCCTCACGTCCGTGGCACGCCCGGTTTGGCCACGGGCGCTCCCGGCGGCTCGGCGAATGTCACCAGGCCCGCGCGCAGATGGGTGCGCATGAGATACTGGTAGGCGAGGTTGTCCGACGCCTCGATCGCCTTCAGGATCTCCTCGTGTTCGCGATAGGTCTCGCCCTCGATGATCCGCCGGGTCTTGCCGCGCTGCATGATCCGCAGGATCACCGGCTTCATGATGCCGTAGACGTCGAGGATCGACCGGTTGCCCGTCATCGCGATCAGTTCGGTGTGAAATCGGAAGTCGTGCTCCGACGCCTCCACCACGCTGCGGGCCTGTACCATCTGCGCGTTGATCTCGCGCAGCCGCGCAAGGTCGTCGGGCGTCGCGGCGTCGAAGATCGCCAGGGCGGTCCCGGTTTCGATCAGTTCGCGAAAACCCTGGATGTCGTCGAAGGTCTTGCGCGACACCTCGGCCACGTTGAACGAGAAGATGTCGAGCGCGCGGTTCATCCTCTGGTCCACGATCGTCGCGCCGACCTTGGGCCGGACGTCGACGATGCCGTATGCCTTCAGCATCCGCATCGCCTCGCGCACCGTGTTGCGGCTGGTCGCGAACCGCTCGCAGAGCTCGCGCTCCGTCGGAAGCTTGTCGCCCACGGTCAGCCCGTCGGCGTCGATCAGTTCGCGGATCTGCGCGACCACCTGATCGACGGCCGATCCGCCGCCGGTATCTTCGTAAGCGTCGTCCAATTCTGATGCCTCTTGCGTCTCGGGCAAAGCATAACGCGGCGCGGGGAACAAGGTCAGATCCCCTCGGGTCGCGGCGGGAGAGGGCGCGCCGGTGAAATCGGCCTCGTCCGGGTCGGAACGCCCCTCATATCGGCCAAGTCGCGATCGGCGGGAAGAACAGGATCGTCGCGAGGACCACAAGCTGCAGCGCGATGAAGGGCAGCAGCGCGGTGTAGATGTGCTTCAGCGTGATCTCCTTCGGCGCGACGCTCTTGAGATAGAAGGCGGCGGGGCCGAATGGCGGCGTCAGGTACGAGACCTGCATGTTCACCGCAAAGAGGATGCCGAACCAGATCGGGTCGTAGCCAAGCTGCACCACGATCGGCACGAAGATCGGCAGGGTCAGCAGGGCGATGCCGATCCAGTCGAGGAACATGCCAAGCACCAGCAGGATCAGCATCATCACCATGATGATGACCACCGGCGCCGCGTCGATGCCCAGGATCGCCTGCGCGACGAAGCGGTTGCCGCCCATCAGGTTGTAGACCCCGACCAGCACGGCGGCCGCGATCCCGATCCAGATGATCATGCCGCAGGTCTCGAGCGTGTGGACGAGGCTGTCCTGGATCATCCTGACGGTCAGCTCGCGCCGGAGCAGCGCGATGATCAGCACGGCCGAGACCCCCATGGCCGCCGCCTCGGTGATCGAGGCGACGCCGCCGTAGATCGAGCCCAACACCACGAAGACGATGAAGAGGGGCGCCGCCAGCGATCGCAGGGCCGAGACGATGGATTCCTGCGCCGCCTCCTCGCGCGACATGGGCGGCCCGAGCTGCGGGTTGCGCCAGCAGAGGAACAGCACATAGGCCACGTAGAAGCCCAGAAGCATCAGCGCCGGGGTGATCGCCGCGATGAAGAGGTCTGCGATGGAGGCGTTCGCCACCAGGCCGTAGATGATCAGCACGATCGACGGCGGCATCATCGTGCCCAGAGAGCCGCCGGCGCAGACCACGCCGATCGACAGGCTCCGGTCGTAGCCGAGCCGCAGCATCTGGGGCAGGGCGAGGATGCCGAGCAGGACGATCTCGCCCCCGATCACGCCCGACATGGCGGCCATCAGGATCGCGACGATCAGGGTCTGCACCGCCACTCCCCCCGGAAGCCGCCCGGCGAGGATGCGCATCCCGTTGAACAGCGACCGCGCGATGCCCGAGCGGTCCAGAAGCGCCGCCATCAGGATGAACATCGGGATCGCGACAAGGGAATATTCCGTGATGAAGCCGAAGATCCGGGAGGTCACCAGAGGCAGGGCCATCGGGCCGAACCAGCCGAAGGTGAAGATCAGCGCGACCAGCCCGGTAACCCAGGCCAGCGGCTGGCCGGTCAGAAGCAGCACGAAGATCGCGGCGACGAGGAGGTAGGACCCGGTTTCGATCCCGAGCGCGCTGAGGCCCATTGTCATTCGCCTCCGCCGGCGGGGTCGCGCCGGATCGCTTCGATCAGGTGAAAGACCGTCTGGACGAACATCGTCACCACGCAGATCAGCACCAGAAGCTTCAGCAGCGCCGGCGTCGGCGGGTTCCATGACGTGCCCGTGCCTTCGAGGTGCAGCGCGCCCGTCGGCGTGAACCACGACTTCCCGACCATCACCCAGCCGGCATAGGCGAGCCCCGCGAAGAACACGAGTGCGATGATGGAATTGACGATGTCCAGCGTCCGCCGCCGCCGCGGGCCGGCGGCGTCGTAGAACATCCGGACACGGATGTGCTTGTCCCGGGCCAGCGCGACGGGCCCGCCGATGAGGAAGATCGCGGCGATCAGGAAGGTCGTCGTCTCATGGGCCCAGAAGGTCGGGCTGTCGAACACGTAGCGCGCCACCACCTCGAGGACGGTGATCCCGAAGGCCACGAAGATCGCCCATGCGAACATCTTCGAACTCCCCGCGATCGCTCGGTCCAGCCCGGTGCGGATGTCGCTGTCGCCTGCGTCCACCCTGTTGATCGGGTCGCTCTCGTCGGCCATTTTACGGCTCTCCTCCTGCCTGCCAGAACGGCGCCCGGCCATGGCGTGCCGGGCGCTGCTGTCTTGTGGTCCGTCCGGATCAGAGCAGGTTGCGGCCCTGCAGGTACTTCGTGACCGCGTCGTAGTAGCGCTGAGTCATCTCGGTCTTGGGCGCCCAGTTCTGCCACTCCTCCTGTGCGATGCGGCGGAACTTGGCCCGTTCGTCCCCCGACCAGTTGATGATCTCGATCTCGGGATTGGCGCGCGCCTCTTCCACCGCCGCGGCGTCGAGCTTCCGCACCGAGAAGATGTGGTTGAAGCTGAATTGCTTGACCGAGGCCGTCAGGATCTCCTGCAGGTCCTCCGGCAGCTCGTCCCAGACCGACTTTGTCATCGAGACGTCGATCATCGGCAGGGAGTGGAAGCCGGGATAGAGCGGGTAGGGCGCGATGTCGTTCATGCCGAGCGCCTGGTTGGTGGCGAAGACGGTGTTGTCCGCCGCGTCCACCACGCCCTTGTCCAGAGCCGAGAAGATCTCGGACCCCGGCAGCGACACCGGCGCCGCGCCCGCCTTCGAGAAGATCTCGTAGACCATGCCTTCGGGCGCGCGCATCTTCACGCCCTTCAGATCCTCGACCGTGCGGATCGGCACGCGCGAGACGAAGGCCTCCGGTTCCGTCGCCGCGGCGCCGATGAAGTGGACGCCGTAGGGCTCCACCAGTTCGGAATAGAGCTCGTTGCCGCCGCCGCTCTCCATGAAGCCGAGAAACTCGAACGGGTCGCTCCATGCGCCGACGAGGTTGCCCATCATCGCGAAGGCGGGGTCCTTGCCGGAGAAATAGCTGGGGTCCGTCAGGTGGCCCTGCAGAATTCCGGCGCCGACCGCGTCCAGCGTGTCGGTGTGCGGCACGACCGAGCCGATCGGCAGGATCTCGATCTCGATCCGGCCACCGGACAGCTTTCCGACCTCTTCCGCCCATTTTTGCTTGTTGACGAAGCCCGGTTCCCCCGCGGTTTCCGAGGTCTGGAACGTCCAGTTGTAATCCGCCGCCAGCGCCGCCCCGGAAAGGCTCAGGGCCGAAACCGTCACGGCCGCCAGCCCGGCAAGCCTGTTTACCAAGTTCATGTCATCCTCCCTTTGATCCGATGCCCGGCCCATCTCCTCCAATGCGCCGGGCGGGGCGAGGTCCGCCCCATTGGTTGGACAAATAAGTCATAGAACAGAATGCAGATCAACAAGTGGATCCGACGTGAGTGGAATATTGGCCCGATTTTGCGCCTCATTCTCCGCCACACCGGAAATCTATGATTCGCCTCGCTTGTATTGGTCAGACAATATAGCCTCGCCGCGACCGGGCGATTCTGGCCCGAGGTGGGTTCGTCCCGACCGCACGCGCAACAGTGGAAAGGAGACCACGCATGATAGACCTCACCGGAAAGGTGGCGCTGGTGACCGGGGGCAATGGCGGAATCGGCCTCGCCATGGCCGGGGCGCTGGCCGATGCGGGGGCGGCGATCGCGCTCGTCGGACGCGATCCCGCAAAGACCGCGGCGGCGGGTGCGTCGCTGGAACACGAGGGGGCGGCGGCGCCCCTGCCGCTCACCGGAGACATGACCGACGAACGAAGCGTCGACGAGACTATGGCCCGGGTCGCGGACCGGTTCGGCGGACTGGACATCCTGATCAACAATGCTGGCACGAACGACCGGAAGCTGCCGCAGGATTATGCGCTGTCGGAGTGGAACGCCCTGCTGGCCAGCAACCTGACTTCCGCCTTCATCGTCTCGCAGGCGGCCTATCCGCTGATCGCGGCCCGCGGCGGCGGCAAGATCGTGAACATCGGCTCAATCATGTCGGTCTTCGGCTCTCCCATGTCCGCGCCCTACGCGGCGGCCAAGGGGGGCGTGGTGCAGTTGACCAAGGCGCTGGCGACGGCCTGGGCCGGTGATCATATCCAGGTGAACGCGATCCTGCCCGGCTGGATCGACACCGAGATGACGGTGACGGCGCGCCGGCAGGTGGCCGGGCTGAACGACCGGGTCCTCGCGCGGACGCCCGCGGGACGCTGGGGGCGCCCGGCGGACCTTGGCGGTGCGGCGCTCTTCCTGTGTTCGTCGGCGTCGGACTTCGTGACCGGCATCGCTCTTCCGGTGGACGGCGGATATGCCTGCGCCGCCTGAGGCGGGTCACAGGACATGCATAAGGACGGTGGTCGTGCGGTGCCGTCGGAAGGGAGCGCTGCCCCCTACGGCCTGCGGCCTACCCCCGGAGTTTTTCCGGCCAGATGAAGAGAAGAGCGATCCCCTGCTTCATCTGGCCGGATAAACTCCCGCCGGAGGCGGCCGGACCTTGGGGTCAGGGCCCCGGTGGGGCAGGGGCACGCCGGAAACGACCGGTGCCCTGCACGGCCGTGGCGCTGTCGGCCCCCCGCGAGGCTTCGACGTGACCGGGTCAGCCGTGCCGGATCTCGGTGCCAGCACCTTGAGGCATTCGCGCATGAAGGCGGCCAGCGCGGTCCAGCCCTTCGCCGAGATCATGTTGCCTGTTCCAGTGGGCATACCGGATGTCGAGGATTTTGATGTTCGACTGGTCGGTCACATCTTAGAGGCCTTTGATCCGCTCGTCGTCGATCATGGTCGGGATGCCGCGCAGCACGACGATCTCGCCGGCCCCGCCCAACTGTTCGACCAGCCACTTGGCGGTGTTCGCGCCGACGGCCCGGACGAGGTCGTCGATGAAGCGGAAGATCTGGTTCTCGTTGCCGATGTCGATGCCGCGCGTCGGTTCGTCGATGATGACGACCGACGGGTCAGCCTGCATTGACGGCGGGAAAGGACACTGATGGCCGACCGGGACCTCTACCGCAATCGGGACGTCATCCCCGATGCGCAGAGGGTGAGCTCAGCCCGTCGCGAGTGACGGCACCCGCCGCCCCGCGGTCAGACCCCGCACCTTCTCGACGATCGCTTCGGCGTCGATACCGTGGACTCGGTAGAGATCGCCGATCGTGCCGGTCTGGCCGAAATGCTCAACCCCAAGCGGCACCGTCACGTGACCGGCGACCGATCCGAGCCAGCCCAGCGTCGCAGGGTGCCCGTCGATCACCGTGATGATCCGGCAGTCCCGCGGCAGGGGGGACAGCAGCCGTTCGGCCAGCGATTGCGCCTCCTGCCCCCGGGCGCGGGCGCGTTGCGCGGCGGTCCAGCCGGCGTTCAGACGGTCGGCCGAGGTCACGGCCAGCACGCCGATGTCGCGGCGGAATTCCCCCAGACGGCCCGCCGCCTTGATCGCTTCGGGCGCCACGACCCCCTGGTAGGCGATGACGACCTCGCAGTTCGGCCCCGGCTTGCGCAGCCAGTAGGCGCCGTCGATGGCCCCCTGCCGCCAGTCCGGATCGGGGCGCGGGCCCGGCTGTTCGATCGGGTTGGTCGAGAGCCGCAGGTAGACCGAGCCGCCGGTTTCGTCCCTGAGCCAGGTGCGTTCGTCCGGGTCGCCCCCGCCGTCGCGCTGGAGGTAGTCGAAGGACCATTCCAGGATCGCGGCGAGTTCGTCCGCGAAAGCGGGTTCGAAGGCGGCGAGGCCGTCCTGGCTCATCCCGATCAGGGGCGAACCGACGGACTGGTGCGCGCCGCCCTCGGGCGCGAGGCTGACGCCCGATGGCGTGCCGACCAGCAGGAAGCGGGCATCCTGGTAGCAGGCGTAGTTCAGCGCATCGAGCCCGCGCGCCACGAAGGGATCATAGACCGTCCCGATGGGGATCAGCCGCCGCCCGAAGAGCGAATGCGACAGGCCCGCCGCGCCCAGCATCAGCATCAGGTTCATCTCGGCGATCCCCAGTTCGAAATGCTGGCCCTCGGGCGCGAAATCCCACTTGGCGGTGGAGGGGATCTTCTCCTCCCGGAACACGTCCGCCTGCGCCTCGCGCGCGAAGAGCTTGCGGCGGTTGACCCACGGCCCGAGGGAGGTCGTGCCGGTTACGTCCGGCGACATGGTCAGGATCCGTTCCGCCAGCGCACTGTCGCTCCGCCCGATCGTGTCCAGCAGCTTGCCGAAGGCCATCTGCGTCGCGATCTCGGCGTCCTTGGGCAGCATGATCTCCGGTACCTCGATCCGGGCGTCGGTGTGGCGCCGGGGGCCCTTGGCGAAGAATGGCACGCAACCCAGCCAGTCGCGGAACCCCTCCGGGTCCTTGACCGTGGCCAAGGGCTCCCATTCCTCACCTTGCGCCACCCCCATGTGCCCCTGCCATTCGGCCATCTGCGCGGTGGTCATCAGCCCGCCGTGGTTGTCCTTGTGGCCCGCGATCGGCGTGCCCCAGCCCTTGATCGTGTAGGCGAGGAAGCAGGTCGGCCGGTCGTGGTCGATCGCCGCGAAGGTGTCGGCCATCGTCTGCACGCAGTTCCCGCCGAGGTTCTCCATCAGCGCGGCCAGTTCGGCGTCGCTGCGGCGTTCGATCAGCCGACTGACCGGCCCCTGGTCACCCAGATCGTCCAGCAGTCGCTTCCGCCAGACCGCGCCGCCCTGGTAGGTCAGCGCGGAGTAAAGCTGGTTCGGGCAGGTGTCGATCCAGTCCCGCAGCGCATCGCCGCCCTCCTCCTCGAAGGCCGCACGCTGGAGCGCGCCGTATTTCACCCGCACCACGTCCCAGCCGAAGGCGTCGAAGATCTTTTCGATCCGCTGCCAGAGCCCTTCGCGGATCACCCCGTCGAGCGACTGACGGTTGTAGTCGATGATCCACCAGGTGTTGCGCAGGCCGTTCTTCCAGCCCTCCTGCAGGCACTCGTAGACATTGCCTTCGTCCAGTTCCGCATCGCCGACGAGCGCGACCATGCGTCCCGGTGCCACGTCCTGCCCCCAGTCCTTCGCGGTGATGTAATCCTGCGTGAGCGAGGCGAAGGAGGTGATCGCCACGCCAAGGCCGACCGAGCCGGTGGAGAAATCCACGTCGTCGCTGTCCTTGGTCCGGCTGGGATAGCTCTGCGCGCCGCCGAGGCCGCGGAAATTCTCCAGCTTCTCGCGGGGCATGTTGCCCATCAGGTACTGCATCGCGTGGAACACCGGCGAGGCATGGGGCTTGACCGCCACCCGATCCTCCGGGCGCAGGGCGGAGAAGTAGAGCGCCGTCATGATCGACACCATGGAGGCCGAACTGGCCTGGTGCCCGCCGACCTTGATCCCGTCCACCTTGGGCCGGATGTGGTTGGCGTGGTGGATCATCCAGTGGGACAGCCACAGCAGCCGCTGTTCGGTCAGCTTGAGATTCGACGTCATCCGCTCCTCCTTGAAATCGCGCGGAGTATCTCAGGAAGGATTTAGCGTGTCCGGGCAAAGATCATTGCCCCGTGTCAGCGGTTTGGCGATAATCGCCACTGATTGGCCGGGTGCTGGAGGAAGTCGCCATGATCGACAGGACGGATGGCGAGATCATGAAGATCCTGCTCGCCAACGGCCGCGCCTCCCTCAACGAGGTGTCGGAGGGCGTCGGGCTCAGCCCCACCCCGGTCGCGCGGCGCATCCGAAGGCTGGAGCGCGACGGGATCATCACCGGCTACACCGCGCTTGTCGACGAGGCCGAACTGGGCTTCGGCGTCTCGGTCTTCGTTTCCGTCAGCCTCGACCGGCAGGTGGACGAGGCGCTGGAAACCTTCGAGGCGGCGATCCGGGGGTATCCCGAGGTGGTGGATTGCTGGCTGATGACCGGCAGCCGCGACTACCTGCTGCGGATCGCGACGGAAAGCCTGAAGACTTTCGAGGAGTTTCTGGTCGGCAAGCTCACCAAGGTGCACGGCGTCGCCTCCATCGAAAGCTCGATCCCGCTGCGGCGGGTCAAGGCGGGGCTGTCCCGGGCGGTGTGACCGGGCGCGGCTATCGCATCGTCGTCGGCAGCCAGAGCACGATCCACGGCATCACCACCAGCAGGACCAGCCGCAGCACGTCCGCCGCGACGAAGGGCAGGACCCCGCGGAAGATCGTCGTCAGAGGGATGTTGCGCGCGATGGAGTTGATGACGAAGACGTTCATCCCCACGGGCGGCGTGATCAGCCCCAGCTCCACCGTCATCACGATGATGACGCCGAACCAGATCGGGTCGAAGCCGAGCTGCAGGATCACCGGGAAGACGATCGGCACCAGCAGGATGATCATCGCCATCGCGTCCAGCACGCAGCCCATCAGGACGAAGAAGACGAGGATCAGCGCCAGCGTCCCGTAGGCGCCAAGGTCGAGCGCCACGAGCCACGCGGTGATCTTCTGCGGCGATTGCGTGACGGCGAGGAAATAACCGAAGAGGATCGCCCCGATGAGGATCGTGTAGATCGCCACCGAGGTCCGCAGCGCCTCGACCAGCGCGTCGAGCAGGCCGCGCGGGGTCAGCCGCCCGCGTGCGAAGCCGATCGCGGCGGTGAGGAAGGACCCGACGGCGGCGGCTTCCGTCGCGGTGGCGAAGCCGAAGTAGATCGAGCCGATGATGGCGAGAAACAGCAGCATCACGGCCCAGATCCCCCGCAGCGACACCAGCGCCTCGCGCAGGACGAATCGGTCGCCCGCGGGCAGGCGGCGGCCATGGGCGATCCGGACCGTGGCCATGTACATCAGGACGGCCAGCAGCCCCGGGATCATGCCGGCGATGAACAGCCTGCCGATGTCCTGTTCGGTGATGAAGCCGTAGACCGCCAGCACGACCGACGGCGGGATCAGGATGCCGAGCGTGCCGCCCGCCGCCACCACGCCGGTCGAGACCTCGTCGGGGTAGCCCGCGCGCTTCATCTCGGGCAGGGCGATCTTGGACATGGTCGCGGCGGTGGCGACGGAGGATCCGCAGATCGCCGCGAACCCGGCGCAGGCCCCCACGGTCGAGATCGCCATGCCGCCGCGCAGGTGGCCGAACCACTTGCGCCCGGCCTGGAACAATTCGCGCGACATGCCCGAGTTGGTGGCGAGCACGCCCATCAGGATGAAGAACGGGATCAGCGACAGGTTGAAATCGGTGATCGTGCGGATCGGCGACTGCGCCAGCAGGTTCAGCGCGGGCTTCAGCCCGGCCACGCCCGCGAAGCCGAACACGCCGACAAGGCCCATGGCGATGCCGACGGGCACCCGCAGGATCATCATCGCGAAAAGCGCCGCGAAACCCAGCGGTGCGAGAAGGTCAGGGGGGATCATGCGCGGCTCACTCCGGCGTCTCGGCGGGGTCGAACTGGTCGAGCGTGCCGCGCCCGGTGACAACCAGGATCAGCCGCGCGAGGATCGCGGGGATCGAGACGAGGAAGCCCGCCCAGATCACCGCCATGAAGGGCCATGCCGGCAGGCGGAGGTCCATCGTCGCCTCGCCGCTCAGCCCCGCGCTGCGGACCCGGGCGAACATCATCCAGACCAGCAGGACGGTGAAGACCAGCAGCACGCTCCATGCGAAGGCGTCGAACCAGCGGCGGGCGCGGGAGGGCAGCACCTCGGCCACGAGGTCGACCTTGATGTGCGACCCGCGATACCCGACCGAGGCGAAACCCCAGGCGATCGCGGCGGCCAGGAACAGGCGCGACAGGTCGAAGGCGTCGGGCAGCGGCAACGCGAACAGGTAACGTCCGGCGGCGGAGACCACCACCAGCAGCGTCACCACTCCCATGAGCACGCCCGCCACCTTCTCGATGGCGAGCGCCAGGCGGTCGAGCGCCCGTTGCAGTTTCAGCATCGGTTCCCTCCCGGGTGCGGAGGGCGCGCGGCTCAGTGCTGTCCGCGCGGCCCCCCGCCTGCCTCAGAACTTCGCGTCGTTGGCGTCGAGCGCGTCGAGATAGGACTGGTAGTGATCCTCGGCCCCTTCGCCCACGTCGGTCTTCCACTGCTCCAGCAGCGGCGCCGCCGCGTCGCGCCAAAGCTGCACCTCCTCCTCGGCGGGCGAATAAAGCGTATGCTCGCCGCTGGCCGCCATCTTGTCGCGGCCGCCGGCCTCTTCCGCCGCCCAGCCTTCGGAGAACCTCTGCGACCATTCCGGCGTGCAGTGATCGTCGATCACCTGTTTCAGGTCGTCCGGCAGCGCATCGTACTTGGCCTTGTTCAGCAGCATGAGCTGGGCCGAGATGTAGAACGGCATGTCGAGGTGATACTTCGTCTCGGAATCGATCCCGAAGATGTAGATCGACCCCCAGGGGAAGGTGATCGCATCCGCCGTGCCGTTGGCGATCGCCTCGCGCGCCTCGGGGGCGGGCACCTGCACCGGCGCCCCGCCGAGCGTCGAGACGAAGCGCGCCATGGTGGCATGGGCCGGGCGGACCGCCATGCCGTCGATGTCGCCGGGCACCTTCACCTCGGTCTTGGAATGCAACGTGCCCGGGTCATGCGGGTTGGCGAGGCAGAACTTGACGTCCGACATCTCGGTTTCCGCGATCGGAGCATACCATTCGTGCATCGCCTTGGCGCCCCGCGGAGCGTTGTCCATGTGGAACGGGATCTCGACCAGCGAATAGATCGGGAATCGTCCCGCCTGGTAGCCCGGGTTGACGTAGCCGATGTCGGCGATGCCGTCCCGGGTCATGTCGTAATGGTCGGGCGCGGCGCCGAGCTGCTGCGCCGGGAAGACCTGGAAATCGATCCGGCCGTCCGAGGCCGCCTTGATCGAGTCCATCCATTCCGTCATCCCCATGGTCTGCACCGGGTGGGTCGGCGGCAGCCAGTGCGCCAGCCGGAAGGTCACGTCCTGCGCCGCCGCATGGCCCGCAGACAGCGCGGCGAGCGCGCTGGCGGCAAGCAGGTGTCTCAGTCCCTTGGTCTTGGTCATTCTCGGTCCTCCCTGTGGTCCGTTGCGGCGGCGCGGGTCTCTCCTCTGCCCGGCGCCGCCCGTCTTCAGCGCCCCTCGTAGACGGGGCTCCGTTTCTCCATGAAGGCGCGGGGGCCTTCCCGCGCATCCTCCGATCCGAGGACTTCCGCTTTGGCGGCGTCCTCGAGCTCGTATCCCTCGTCCAGAGTCCGCCCCGAGGCGCCCAGCACCGTGCGCTTGATCGCGCGAACGGCCAGCGGCCCGTTGGCGGCGATCCGCGCGGCGAGGCGCAGCGCTTCTGGCATCAGCTCCTCGGGCGGCAGGATGCGGTTCACCAGCCCGATCCCGGCGGCGCGTTCGGCGGTGATCGTGCCGCCCGCCAGCAGAAGCTCCATCGCCAGCGGTTGCGGCAATTGCCGGGGCAGGCGCACCAGCGCGCCCGCGAAAGGGATCAGGGCATGGCGCGCCTCGGGCAGGCCGAAGCGCGCCCCCGGAACGGAGATGCGGATGTCGGTCGCCAGCATCGTCTCGAACCCGCCGGCCAGGCAGTGGCCGTTGATCGCCGAGATCACCGGCTTGTCCAGCGTGAACCGTCGCAGGGCGCTGCGGTCCATCACCTCGGGCTCGTCCAGGACGCGGCGGTCCCAGTCGGTCTCGGGCGGGCGGGCGCCGGTCAGGAGCGGCAGCATCGTCTCCAGATCCCCGCCCGAGCAGAAGGCCCGGTCGCCCGCGCCGGTCAGCACGCAGACCCGCAGCGCGTCGTCCGCGTCGAAGGCGGTGAAGGCGTCGGCGAGGCGGCAGGCCATCTCGGGCGAGATCGCGTTCATCGCCTGCGGCCGGTTCATCGTCAGGATCAGGACCGGCCCCTCGGTCCGGGTCAGCAGCGCGCTCATGCCGGGGCCCCCGAGGTGAGCCGGACCGCGATCTCGCGCAGGTCGACCTTCCGCACCTTGCCATTGGGCGTCATAGGGAAGGCTTCCACGATCTCGACGAAGCGCGGCAGCTTGTGGCGGGCGAGGCCGGTGCGGCAGAAGCTCCGCAGCGCCTCGGGCTCCGGGGCGGTGCCGGGGCGGGGAATGACGAAGGCGAAGACCTCTTCGCCCATCTCCGGATCCGGGACGCCGACGACCTGCGCGTCCGAGACATCCGGATGTGTCAGCAGGAAGGCCTCGATCTCGGCCGGATAGATGTTCTCGCCGCCACGGATCAGCATGTCCTTGATCCGGCCGACGATGCGGACATGGCGGCTGTCGTCCACCACAGCAAGATCGCCGGAGCGCAGCCAGCCGTCCGGCGACAGCGCTTCGGCGGTCTTCTCGGGCATGTCGAAATAGCCCGCGGTGGTGAGGTAGCCGCGGATCTGGAGCTCTCCGGTCTCGCCGATGGCGACGACCTTGCCGGTGTCGGGCGACACCACGCGGATCTCGGTGTGGGGCAGGGGGGTGCCCGCGGTTGCAATCCGGGTCTCGAAATCGTCCGCCGGGTCGGTCTGGGTGATGATCGGCGAGCACTCGGTCATCCCCATGATGATCATCGGCTCGGCCCCCACCTCCTCCCGGAGCCGGCGCATCACGCTGGCGGGGATGTCCGTCCCGCCGGTGAAGGCGATCCGCCAGGAGGACAGGTCGCGGGCGGCGAAGCCCGGATCCTCCAGCATCCGGATCAGCATCGTCGGGACGGCGTTCGTGACGGTGCCGCGGTGCCGCTCGATCTGGTCGAGCATTGCGCTGGCGTCGAAGCTTTCCATCGCGACGAGGCAGCCGCCGGCGGCGAGCATGCCCATGACGTTGCAGACGCAACCCGCGGTGTGGAAGAACGGCATCGCGCTGACCAGCCGGTCGTCGGGGCGGAACCCGGCCCGGTCGACCATCAGCCGCGCATTGTTGACGGTTGAATGATGGGTCAGCATCGCCCCCTTGGGCGCGCCGGTGGTGCCGGAGGTGTACTGGATCTGCGCCACGTCCTCCGCCCGGACCGCCGCCTGCCGCGCGGCGAGCGTGTCGGCCGGGACACCGTCCGCCATCTTCAGAACCTCGGCCCAGGTCGCCGCCCCGGGCAGCGTGCCGTCGCCGAATAGCGCGATCCGGTGAAGGTCGGGCAGGCCGCCCGCGATCTTCGCCACCGCCGCGCCGACGTCGTGGCCGCGGTACTCAGTCACGGTCACCAGCGCCGAGGCCCGGCTCTGCCGCAGCAGGTAGTCCAGCTCCGCCGCCCGCAGGGCCGGGTTCACGGTGACGAGCACAGCGCCCGCCTTGGCCAGCGCGTACTCCAGCAGCACCCACTCCGGCGCGTTCGGGGACAGTACGGCCACCCGATCGCCCGCCGCCACGCCCCAACCGATCAGCGCCCGGGCCACATGGTCCGCCCGTTCCCGCAGTTCGGCATAGCTCCACGTGACGCCGAAGCTGTCGAAGATCAGCGCAGGCCGATCGCCATACGCCGCCGCCTGCCGGTCGAGCAGGCCCCCCAATGTCCATGGCTCCAGCGCAGGCCCCCGGTCGGAGGGCGCGAGATGCGCCTGTCGCGTCTGGTCCATGTCTCCTCCCTGAAAGCGATGGACCGCGCCCCGTCCCGTCGTTAGACTAATGATCGGAGGCGAATTGTTCGACTCCGAACTATTATCCGGCCGGCTTCGCGTGTCAATCTTCGTCTTGCCCGGCCGCACGGAAGGATCGGGATGCAGGACAGTACCGAGGACGACGCGACCGAGACGCTGAGGGCGGGGCCCGGCGAACACCAGATCGCCTACAAGCTGCGACTGGCGCAGATCGCCGCCTACCGCGCGTTCGAGGAACGGGTGACCGGCTTCGGCAAGGCGCCGCGTTACCTCGGTCTGCTGATGATCATCGGGGAGAACCCCGGCGCCAACCAGACTTCGCTGGCCGAGGCCGTTGGGCTGCGCCGGTCCAGCCTTGTCGCGATCCTCGACCAGCTGGAACGCGACCGGATCGTGCAGCGCGACCCCGCCCCCGGCGACCGGCGGTCCAAGGCGGTGCGGCTGACAGATCATGGGGCGCGTGTGCTGCAGGACCTGACCGAAGAGGCTGCGGCGCACGAGGCCGCTTTGACGGAGGGGATCGCCGCGGCGGACCTTGCGGTCGTGCATGCCGCGCTCGACCGCATCATCCTGAACATGCGCGCGGCCGAGGGGCAGGGCGCGGGCCCCGCCGTCGCCGCCACGGAACCCGCAAGCACGACCCGGCGCCGCTGACACGCGCGTTTCGAGCCGTAGCGGCGGCCTCTCTCCCGCATTTAATTAGCTTGCAAACAATAATCTCGGTATCTATACCGGGCCCGGATGCACGAGGGAGGAGACCACCGGGTGATCTCATACGAACAATTGCGCGCGCGCGCCTTCGCGCCCGTCGAACACCGCTACAGCGTCAACGACACGATCCTCTACGCGCTCGGCCTCGGGCTGGGCGCGGATCCGCTGGACCCGGCGCATCTGCGCGCCACCTACGAGCGGGACCCGGGCTTCTGCGCCCTGCCGGCGATGGTCAACGTGCTGGGTTATCCCGGTTTCTGGGCGATGGAGCCCGACACCGGCCTGACCTGGCAGAAGATCCTGCACGGCGAGCAGAGTTTCACACTGCACGCACCGCTGCCGGCCGAGGGCACGGTGGTGGGCCACACGAAGATCACCGAGATCATCGACAAGGGCGCCGAAAAGGGCGCGCTGATCTATTCCGAGCGCGAGATCGTGGACAAGGCGTCGGGACAGACGCTGGCGACCGTCGCCTCGACCAGCTTTGCACGCGGGGACGGCGGCTTCGGCGGGCCCGAGGGGCCGGTCAAGCCGGTGCACCAAATGCCCGACCGCGCGCCCGACCTGACCTACGACCACCGCACCCAGCCCGGCCAGGCGCTGATCTACCGGCTGAGCGGCGACCTGAACCCGCTCCACGCGGATCCGGAGGTGGCGCGGGGCGCCGGCTTCGACCGGCCGATCCTGCACGGGCTCTCGACCCTCGGCGTCGCGTCGTGGTCGATCACCGCGGCGCTGGCCGAGGGCGACGCCTCGGCGCTGAAACACCTGCAACTGCGGTTCTCCGCCCCGGTCTACCCGGGCGAGACGATCCGCACCGAGATCTGGCGCGACGGCGAGGAGGTCTCGTTCCGCGCCCGCGTGACGGAGCGCGACGTCGTCGTGCTGAACAACGGTCTGGCCCGGCTGGGCTGAGGGAGGACATGATGAGCGAACGACAGACCCCGACGATCTATCCCGAGACGCGGTTCTACTGGGATGGCGCGAAGGCGGGGAAACTTCTTCTCAACGCCTGCACCCCCTGCGGCGGCAAGGCCTATTTCCCGCCGCGTCCGTTCTGCCCGACCTGCGGCAGCCGCGACGTGACGGTGACCGAAGCGAGCGGCCGCGGCACGCTGCATTCCTACATCATCAACCATCTGCCCGCCCCGGGCTACGAGCCGCCCTTCACCGTGGCCGTGGTGATGCTGGAGGAAGGCGTGAAGATGGTTTCGAACATCCTCGACTGCCCGGCCGAGCCCGAGGCGCTGATCCTCGACATGCCGCTCGAAGTGACCTTCGAACAGCGCGGAGACGTCGCCGTCCCGCAGTTCCGTCCCGCGAAAGGGGGTGCCGCATGAGCCGCGCAGAGATCGCCATCGTCGGCGCCGCCGAGACCACGCAACTGGGCAAGGTGCCCGAGCTCAGCCAGACCGGCCTGCATGCCGACGCGGCGCTGAACGCCATGGCCGATTGCGGCCTGACGCCCGCCGACATCGACGGCGTGGCGACCGGCGGACACGACGTGGCCGAGATCATCCAGTACCTCGGCATCACGCCGACATGGTACGACGGCACATCCGTGGGGGGCTGCTCGTTCATCACCCTCGTACGCCACGCGGCGGCCGCGATCCAGCAGGGGCTCTGCACGACCGTGCTGATCACCCACGGCGAGAGCGGGCGGTCGAACAACCGCAGCCATCGGCCGATCTTCCCGTCGATGCAGCAGCAGGAGTTCGAGTCGATCTACGGCCCGCTCGTGCCGCCCTCGCGCTTCACCCTGCCGGTGATGCGCAAGATGAAGGACGACGGGCTGACCGAGGAACAGCTTGCCATGGTCGCCGTGGTCCAGCGGGAATGGGCGGGGTTTCACCCCCGTGCCACGATGCGCGACCCGATCACCGTCGATGACGTCCTGAGTTCAAAGATGATCGCCTATCCGTTCCGGCTGATGATGTGCTGCCTCGTCTCGGACGGCGGCGGCGCGCTGATCCTGACCTCGGCCGAACGCGCGAAGGATTTCCCGACCAAGCCCGTCTACCTGCGCGGCACCGGCGGCGAAAGCGCCGAGGGGCCGATGATCTCGCAGATGGAGAGCTTCAGTTCGTCCAAGGCGTTTCGCGTGTCGGGCAAGGCCGCCTTCGACAGCGCCGGGATCACCCATGCGGACGTCGATCACCTGATGATCTACGATGCCTTTGCGCATCTCCCGGTCTACGGGCTCGAGGACCTCGGCTTCGTCGGCCGCGGCGAGGGCGGCGCCTTCATCGCCGAGGGCAACACCCGGCCCGGCGGCAAGCTGCCGCTGAACACCAACGGCGGGGGCCTCAGCTACATGCATTCGGGGATGTACGGGATGTACGCCCTGCAGGAGGCCGTGCGCCAGATGCGCGGCACCTCGCCGGCACAGGTCGAGGGCGCGAAGCTGTCCGTGGTGCACGGCGTCGGCGGCATGTTCTCGGCCGCCGCCACCGTCGTGATGACGACGGAGGACGCGTGGTGAGCGGGTTCGACGGCAAGACGGTCTTCGTCTCGGGCGGGACCAGCGGCATCAATCTCGGCATCGCGCGGCATTTCGCGCGGGAGGGCGCGCGCGTCTTCGTCATCTCCCGCGACCCGCAGAAGGCCGAGGCGGCGGTGGCGGAACTGCGGGCCATGGGCGGCGAGGCCGACGGCCTGTCCGCCGATGTCCGCTCGCAGGAGGCGGTGGACGCCGCCTTCGCCGCCTGCGTGGAGCGGTTCGGGCAGATCGACATCCTGATCTCCGGCGCGGCGGGCAATTTCGTCGCCTGGGGCAAGGACATCTCCTCCAACGGGTTTCGCGCGGTGATGGAGATCGACGTGCTGGGCACCCACCACGTCATGCACGCCGCCTGGCCGCATCTGAAGAAGCCGGGCGCCTGCGTCATCAACATCTCGGCCCCGCAGGGCAGCGTTGCCATGGTCGGGCAAAGCCACGTCTGCGCCGCCAAGGCCGGCATCGACATGCTGACCCGCGCGCTGGCGCTGGAATGGGGGCGCGACGGGATCCGCGTGAACTCCGTCTCGCCCGGCCCGATCGCGGACACCGAAGGGCAGAAGCGGCTGATGCCCAACGAGGACGCGGTGGCCGAACGCGTGGCGGCCATCCCGCTGCGCCGGATGGGGTCGCTGGAGGACGTCTCGGAACTCTGCGCGTTCCTCGCCTCCGACAAGGCGGGCTACATTACCGGCGCGGTGATCCCGGTGGACGGCGGCACGACGTTGAACCCGACGCCGATGCGGATGGAGGCGATCCTCAAGTGAGCGGACAATCAGGGGCCCTGGCCGGGCTGAGGGTTCTGGACCTCACCGACCATCGCGGCGTTCTGGCGGGGCGGATGCTGGCCCTGCTGGGCGCCGATGTGCTGCAGATCGAACCGGGGGAGGGGACCTCGGCCCGCCGGCAGGGGCCGTTCGACGATGCCGGCCGGTCGCTCTTCTGGGCGGCCTACGGGACCGGGCGGCGCTCGCTTGTCCTGAACCGGACGGAGGAGGCGGAGCGGCTGATGGCGCTCGCCACCCGGGCGGACATCGTGCTGGAAAGCGGGGTTCCGGGGCAGGGCGGCTTCATTGACACAGCCGCGCTGCACGCGCGGAACCCCGGCGCGATCCACGTCATCGTCACGCCCTTCGGGCTGGAGGGGCCGAAGGCGGGTTATGCCGACAGCGACCTGGTCGTATGGGCGGCCGGCGGCCCGCTGAAGCCCACGGAATCGCAGGCCGGGGTGCCGACGCGGGTCACCGTGCCGCAGGCCTGGCACCATGCGGCGGCGGATGCGCTCTGCGGTGCGATGGTCGCGCTCGAGGCGCGGCGGCGCAGCGGGCGGGGGCAGCGCGTGGTCAGCTCCGCCCAGGCCTCCGCGTCGCAATGCACGCTCAGCCTCAGCCTCGCCACCGTGATCGGGCACCCGAACTACGTTTTCCGGGCCGAGGTGAAGTCGAAGAAGAAGCGGGAGCTGGACCTCTCGGGCAGCGGATCGCGCACGCAGCGGTCGAAATGGCCGGTGAAGGACGGGCTGGTCGAGATGCACCTGGCTCTCGGCCCCGCGGCGGGGCGCTTCACCAACAACCTGTTCCGGCTGATGCACGCGCGTGGCGCCTGTTCCGACGAATTCGCGGGCTGGGACTGGGTGACGCTGCCGCCGCTGATCGAGAACGACGAGATCAGCGAAGATCAGATGGAGCGCGCGCGCGAGGAGGTCGCGGCCTTCCTCGCCCCCATGTCCAAGCGCGAGACGGTGGAGATGGCGCTGGAGCACCGGCTGATGCTGGCGCCGATCATGGACGCCTCGGATCTTGCCGACAGCCCCCATGCGGCGGCGCGCGGCTTCTTCCATGAGATCGGGGATCTGCGCCTGCCCGGCGCCCCCGCCCTTGGCTTTGACGAAGGCTTCGTGGTGCCGCGGCCCGCGCCGAAGCTGGACGAAGACGGTGCGGAGGCCGAGGCGGCCTGGCTTGCGGGCCGCCAGACCGCGCCCTTCATGCCCGAGGGCGCGCCGGCCTCCGCCGCGAAGCCGCTGGACCACCTGACGGTGCTGGATCTGTCGTGGGTCGTCGCGGGCCCCATGATCGGCCGCTGCATGGCCGATTTCGGCGCGCGGGTGATCCGGGTGGAAAGCTCGAAACGGCCCGAGGTGGCGCGGCTGACCGGCCCCTTCCCGGGCGGCGTGCGGGATCTGAACCGCTCGGGGCTCTACGAGAACTGCAATGCCGGCAAGCTGGGCGTCACGCTGGATCTGTCGACCGAAGAGGGCCGGGCGATTGTCCGTGACCTCGCCCGGCAGGCGGATGTGCTGGTGGAAAGCTTCGCGCCGGGCCAGATGGATCGCTGGGGGCTCGGGTATGACAGCCTGAGCGCACAGAATCCCGGGCTGGTGATGCTCTCGACCTCTTTGATGGGGCAGTCCGGCCCGTGGACGGCGCTGGCGGGCTTCGGCAACATCGGCGCGGCGATGTCGGGCCTTCAGGTGCTGGCGGGGCGGGAGGGGCAGCCGCCGACGGGGCCCTATGGGCCCTATACCGACTTCTGCGCCCCGCGGCTGGCGCTGCCGGTGCTGCTGGCGGCGCTCGACATGCGGCGGAAGACGGGCCGGGGGCGCTGGCTGGACATCAGCCAGGCCGAGGCCGGGATGCAGTTCATCGCCGAAACCTTCGCGGCGTTCTCCGCCACCGGCCAGGTGGCCGGCGCCCGGGGCAACCGCGACCCGCAGATGGTGCCCAACACCGTCGCTCCCTGTGCCGCGCCGGAGGGGGAGACGGCCTGGATCGCGATCTCGGTCCGCGACGACGCGGAGTGGCAGGCGCTGGTGGCAGCCTCGGGCCTCGCCGCACTGGCCGATCCGGCTTTCGCGACGCTTGAGGGGCGGCAGGCACGGGAGGCCGAGATCGACGCGGCGCTCGCCGACTGGACCCGGTCGCGCGAGGCGGGCGAGGTGGAGGCGCGGCTACAGGCGGCCGGGATTCCGGCCCATGTGGTGGCGTCCAACGCCGACATGGCGGCGGACCCGCAGCTGGCCGCCTGGGGGCATTTCCTGACGCTGGCGCGGGAGGACGGCTCCCCCTCCTGCATCGAGGCCTGCCGGTTCAAGCTGTCGGAGACCCCCGGCACGCCCGCCTTCCCCGCGCCCCATTACGGCCGCGACGGCGCGAAGGTCCTGCGCGAGGTGCTCGGGATGGAGGAGGCCCGTATCGCGGAGCTGGATGCGGCGGGTGTGTTGAGCTGACCGCCGGTCGGGCGGCGGCCACGCCCGGAGCAAGGCCGGAGGCCGTCGGGCACGCGCCAGCCCGTCGAGCGGAGGCCCCTGCCCGGAACAAGCCCGGAGGGCGCCGGGCAAGCGCCGGCCCGGTGAGGCGGGGCAGGAAAAGGTCCGGTGGACCTTTTCCCCGACGAACGCGGGCTGGCGCTTTGGTGCCGTCGGCGAGCCGTTGATACTGAGCGCTACCACGGCTGGCATAAATCAAGAGGCTCGGCGGATGCGAGCGCCATCCCACGGGCCGGCGCTCGCCCGGCTTGCGTGGGGTGGGGAAGGTGCACGGCGGAAGGGCAGCTTCGACCCCTCCCTCGATCCCCTTCACCGAAAGTCGAACCGCGGCGGCTGCTTCTGCGTGAAACGCTCCAGCGCCTCCTTGTGGTAGCGGCTGGTCAGGCAGACCGATTGCGCCTGCGCCTCCATCGCCAGCAGCGCCTCGCTGTCGAGTTCCAGCGACCGCGCGCTGATCGCCTTGGTCAGCGCGAAGGCGGTTGGAGAGGCGTCGGCCATCATCGCCGCCATTTCCCGCGCGCGGGGCAGCAGATTCTCGGGCGGCAGCACCTCCATCGCGATGCCGATGCGCTGTGCCTCCTCGGCGTCCAGGGTGCGGCCAGTGTAGAACAGCTCCCGCGCGCGCTGAAGGCCGACCATCCGGGGCAGGGACCAGAAGAGGTTCCCGTCCGGCACCGCGCCGACCTTGCAGAACGACGCGTTGAAGCTGGCGCGGGTGGAGGCGAGGATGATGTCCCCGGTCAGCGCCAGCCCCAGCCCCGCACCATAGGCGGGACCGTCGACCGCGCAGATCACCGGCACGGGCAGGTCGCGCAGCTGCCGCAGCCAGCCGTGGAGGTGCGCCATCCGGGGCAGGATGTCCTCGGCCCCGCCGACCGCGCCGGCCTTGTGGTTGGCCAGCATCTTCTTCAGATCGCCGCCGGCGCAGAAGACGCCCTCGCTGCCGGTCAGGATCACGGCGCGCAGGTCCGCATCCGCCGCCAGCGCCGCCACCGTCTCGGCGAAGGCCGCGCGCATGGCGTCCGACAGGGCGTTGCGGGAGTGCGGCTCGGCCATCTCGAGGACGGCCGTGCCGCCCTCGCGGGTGACACGCAGGGCTTCGGTCATGCGTCGGCTCCTTCCAGCACGGCGGCGCGCAGGGTCTTCTTGTCGATCTTGTTCGTGGCCGACAGCGGCAGCACCTCGGGCCAGACCGTCAGCCCGCGCGGGGCCTTGTAATGGGCGATCCGCTCGCGGCAGAAGGCGATCAGTTCCTCCTCCGTCACGCTCTGCCCGTCGCGCAGGGCGACCACGGCATAGACCATCTCGCCCCATTTCTCGTGCGGCACCCCGAAGACGGCGGCCTGCGCCACCGCCGGATGCTTGCAGAGCGCGTTTTCCGTCTCGATCGGATAGACGTTCTCGCCGCCCGAGATGATCATCTCCTTCGTGCGCCCGACGATGGTGAGATAGCCGTCCGCGTCCATGAAGCCCGCGTCGCCGGTGTGGAAGAAGCCGCCGCGCATGGCCTGCGCCGTTTCTTCCGGCCGGTTCCAGTAGCCGTGCATCACCTGCGGCCCGCGCACCACGATCTCGCCCGGCTGGCCCGTGGGGACGGGGCGGTCGTTCTCGTCCACGATCCGCAGGTCGCTGTAGAGGATCGGCCGCCCGACCGTGCCCAGCTTGCCGATCATCGGGTTGCCCGGCACGTGGTCGGCGGGTTCCAGAACGGACAGCACCGGCGAGGTCTCGGTCAGCCCGTAGCCCTGGCAGAAGGTGATGCCGGGGATCGCCTCGATCGCGCGCTCCATCAGCGAGACGGGCATCGGCGAGGCGCCGTAGGTCAGCACCCGGATGGACGAGAAGTCGAATTTCTCGAACTCCGGATGATCCATCACCATGCGCAGCATCGTCGGCACCATCGTCATGGTCGAGATCTTTTGCGCCTCGATCATGCGCATCGTCTCTTCCACGTCGAACTTCGGCTGCACGACCATCGTGGTGCCATAGGCCACGGCGGTGAAGACGCGGCTGCCGGTGCCAAGGTGGAACAGGGGCCCCGACAGCAGCAGCACGTCGTCCTGCCGGTAGCCGTAGAGATGGCCGGACCCGGTGGCGTTCACCAGGAAGTTCGAATGGCTGAGCATCACGCCCTTGGGCCGCCCCGTCGTTCCCGAGGTGTAGAACAGGATCATCGTGTCGTCCGACCGGCTGGCGCGGTCGTCGAAGGCGTCCTCCGGCACGTCGCCCGCCGCATCGGCGAGCGTGTCATAGTGGAGCGTCCCCTCGGGCAGCGCCGCGCCGGGCCGGTCCCAGTCGGCGTAGATCAGCGTCGTCAGCGACGGGCAGCGCGCCATCAGCGCGGCGGCTCGGTCGGCGAAATGGCGGTCGACGATCAGGATCGCGGGGGTGCAATCCGCGATGACCTCGGCCATCTCGTCTTCGGACAGGCGGTGGTTGATCGGAACGGAGATCGCGCCGATCAGGGAGGGGGTGAAATACATCTCCACCAGCCAGTGCGAGTTGAGGCCGAGGTAGGCCACCCGGTCGCCCGGCGCCGCGCCCAGGTCGGCCAGCGCCTGCGCCATGCCGTGCACGCGGCGGCCGAAGTCGCGCCACGTGTGGTCGCGGCCCTCGTAATGCGTGGCGATGTGGTCGGGGCGGTGAAAGGCGTATTTGCGGATCAGGTCAGGATAGCGGATCATCAGCGGCCCCCGGTGACCTGGCGGCCGATGATCTCGCGCATGATCTCTCCGGTGCCGCCGGCGATGCGGCCGACGCGGGCATCGGCCCAGGCCCGCGCGATCGGGTATTCCCACATGTAGCCGTAGCCGCCGAACATCTGCAGCAGGTCGTCGAGGCAGCGGCACAGCGTCTCCGACGTGACCATCTTGGCCATCGCCGCGTCCACCGCGTCCAGTTCGCCCACGACATGCATCTCGAGGCAGCGGTCGGTGAAGACGCGCATCAGCACGGCCTGGCTCTTGATCTCGGCCAACTTGAAGCGTGTGTTCTGGAAATCACCGATGGTCTTGCCGAAGGCCTTGCGCTCGGTCACGTGCTCGACCGTCCAGTCCAGCGCGGCCTCCAGCGCCGCGGCGGCGCGGACGCATTGCAGCAGGCGTTCCTGCGGAAGCTGCTCCATCAGCTGGTAGAAGCCGCGCCCCTCGGCGCCGATCAGGTTGCCGGCGGGGACGCGCACGTCCTCGAAGAACAGCTCGGCCGTGTCCTGCGCCTTCCAGCCGACCTTCTCCAGCAGCTTGCCCTTGCGGAATCCGGGCGTGTCCGCGGGCACGAGGATCAGCGAGGTGCCCTTGGCGCCCTGGCTGGGGTCGGTCTTGCAGGCGAGGATCAGGATATCGCAGTTGCCGCCGTTGGTGATGAACACCTTCTGCCCGTTGATGATGTAGTCGTCGCCGTCGCGGATCGCCGTGGTCTTGATCCCCTGCACGTCGGACCCGGCGGCGGGTTCGGTCATCGCGATGGCGCCGATCGCCTCGCCCGCGGCCATCTTCGGCAGCCACTCGCGCTTCAGCTCTTCGGTGCCGTAATGAAAGATGTAGGGTGCCACGATATCGGAATGCAGCGAGAATCCCGGGCCCATGGCACCGGCGCGGGCCAATTCCTCCATCACCACCATGGAGAACAGGAAATCCGCCCCCGCGCCGCCGTATTCCTCGGGGATGGCGGCGCAGAGCAGGCCGTTCTCGCCCGCCTTGCGCCACGCCTCCCGGCTGACGCGGCCTTCCTTTTCCCACGTCGCGTGATGCGGCGTGATCTCGGCCTCGACGAAGCGGCGGACCTGATCGCGGAACATCTCGTGATCTTCGGAATAGATCGTGCGCTTGAACATGTGGCTCCTCCCTGCAGGCCGCACCCCGGCCAATTCGATGCAGCGCACCGTAATTAGCTTGCCAACAGTTATCAAGCTAATTATAAACGGGCCAACACCAAGCGAGGGAGGAGAGCGAGATGCTCGACGGAAAAGTAGTTGTCGTCACCGGGGCGGGCCGCGGGATCGGCCGGGACATCGCGCTGATGATGGCGGCCAAGGGCGGCCGTGTCATCGTCAACGACCTGGGCGGCGCGGCCGACGGGGCGGGCGCCGACGCCACCCCCGCGCAGGAGGTCGTGGACGAGATCAAGGCGGCGGGCGGCGAGGCGGTCGCCAACTTCGGCAACGTGGCCAAGGCCGAGGACGCGCAGGCGATGTACAGCCAAGCGATGGACGAATTCGGCGCCATCGACGTGGTGGTGAACAACGCCGGCATCCTGCGCGACGTGATCTTCCACAAGATGACGGAGCAGGATTGGGACAGCGTCATCGCCGTCCACCTCAAGGGCAGCTTCAACATGGCCCATGCCGTGGCCGCGCAGTTCAAGATGCAGGCCTCGGGCTGCTTCATCAACTTCACCTCGACCTCGGGCCTGATCGGCAACTTCGGGCAGGCGAACTATTCCGCCGCCAAAATGGGGATCGTGGGGCTGTCGAAGTCGCTGGCGCTGGACATGGCACGGTTCAACGTGCGGTCCAACTGCATTGCGCCCTTCGCATGGTCGCGTCTGATCGGCACCATCCCCGCCAAGACCGAGGCCGAGAAGGCCCGCGTCGAACGCATCAAGGAGATGACGCCGGCCAAGATCGCGCCGCTCTGCGTGGCGCTGGCGGATCCGACCTGCGAGACGACGGGCCAGATCTTCGGCGTTCGCAACAACGAGATCTTCCTGTTCAGCCAGCCGCGCCCGATCCGCTCCGCGCATCGCTCCGAAGGCTGGACGCCCGAAACCGTGCGCGACCATGCCCTGCCGGCGATGAAGTCCGACTTCTACCCGCTGGAGCGGTCGGGCGACATCTTCACCTGGGATCCCGTCTGACGTGGCGGCGCGCTCCGGACCCGATCGCGAGCTTGCTCTGCATCCGTCCGCCGGGTTACAGAACCCGAACCCCGGCGGGCGGAGCGAGGACGAGGACATGGCGAGGCGCACGTCGCTGAGCGAGGACAACAACCCGGTATTCCAGGATATCGCGCGGTTCCGGGCCATCCTCTTCGACTCCATGCTCAAGCCGCATGACATGACGATGTCGCAGGGTTGGGTGCTGGTGCATCTCGTGCGCGAGAACGGGCTGCGCCAGGCCGAACTCGCCGCGCGTATGAACATCGCCACCGTGACCACCTCCAAGCTGATCGACCGGCTGGAGGAGCGCGGCTATGTCGAGCGGCGCAGCGATCCCGACGACCGGCGGTCAAACCGCGTCTATGCGACCGAACAGGCGAAGGACGTGGTCAAGGTGATGACCCGCACGATCTACGAGCTGGACGAGATCGGCAACCGGGACATCCCCGAGCGCGATCTTGCCGTGACCATGCGTGTGCTGCGGCAGATGAAGCAGAACCTGATGAACGCGCTCGCCCGGCGGTGAGCCATCCGGGGCGGCCGGCGGCCCCCCTTCTTCCCGAAAGGACGACGAACGTGACGGATACCGCATCCGCCGCGCCCCCGCTTGCGGGGCTGCGCATCATCGAATTCGCCGGCATCGGCCCCGGCCCCTTCGCCGGCATGATGCTGGCCGACATGGGGGCCGAGGTGATCCGCATCGACCGCCCCGGCGCGACCGGCGGCCCGACGGCGGGGGACCCGACGCTTGACTTCATGGCGCGCGGCCGGCGGTCGCTGGCGCTGAACCTCAAGACGCCCGGCGCGGTGGACCTCGCCCTGCGCCTGGTCGAGGGCGCGGACGGCCTGATCGAGGGCTTCCGCCCCGGCGTCATGGAACGGCTCGGGCTGGGGCCCGACGTCTGCCACGCCCGCAATCCGCGCCTCGTCTACGGGCGGATGACCGGCTGGGGGCAGGCGGGGCCGGTGGCGCATGCGGCGGGGCATGACCTGAATTACATCGCGCTGTCGGGCGCGCTCTGGGCCACCGGGGAAGCGGGGCGGAAACCCACGTTCCCGCTCAACCTGCTGGGCGATTTCGGCGGTGGCGGGATGTACCTCGCCTTCGGCATGGTGACGGGGCTCCTGAAGGCGGCGCGCACCGGGCAGGGCGACGTGGTCGACGCCGCGATCTGCGACGGGACATCCTCGCTGATGACGATGATCCATTCGCGCCGGGCCATGGGTGTCTGGCGCGACGAACGCGAGGCCAACGCGCTGGACGGCGGGATGCCGTGGTACGGGGTCTACGAATGCGCGGACGGCGCGTGGATCACCATCGGCGCGCTGGAGCCGCAGTTCTGGGCCTGCCTGCTGGACCTGCTGGGCCTCGATCCCGACGAGATGGGCGACCGCGCCGACCGCAGCCGCTGGCCCGTCATGCGCGAGACGCTGACGCGGATCTTCCTGAGCCAGCCCCGCGCGCACTGGGTCGACCTGCTGGAAGGCACCGACGCCTGTTTCGCCCCCGTCCTCAGCCCGGCCGAAGCGGCGGAGCATCCGCACAACCGCGCACGCGGCATCTTCGCCGCCGACGGGCCGACCCAGCCGATGCCCGCGCCCCGCTTCGCCGGCGCGCCCACACCCCTGCCGCCCGCGCCGCCCCGCGCCGGCGATCACAGCCGCGCGGTGCTGGAAGAGGCCGGCCTGTCGGCCGAGGAGATCGAAACGGCATTCGCATCCGGCGCGGTCAGCTGACCGGCCATCCCAGAGGAGGAGAACCCCAATGGCCCTTCCCGCCATCCTTCAGTCCCTGCGCCTGCCGCTGATCGGCAGCCCGCTCTTCATCATCTCGAACCCCGACCTCGTCATCGCCCAGTGCAAGGCGGGCATCGTCGGATCCTTCCCCGCGCTCAACGCGCGCGAGAAGGACGGGCACAGCCTCGACGAATGGCTGACCCGGATCAGCGAGGAACTGGACCGCCACAACCAGGCGAACCCCGACCGCCCGGCCGCGCCCTTCGCGGTGAACCAGATCGTGCACCGCTCGAACACCCGGCTGGAGCGGGATATCGAGCTCTGCGTCAAGCACGAGGTGCCGGTCTGGATCACCTCGCTCGGCGCGCGGGAGGAGGTGAACGAGGCCGCCCATTCCTGCGGCGGGATCGTCCTGCACGACGTCATCAACAACCGGTTCGCGCACAAGGCGATCGAGAAGGGGGCCGACGGCCTGATCGCCGTCGCCGCAGGGGCCGGCGGCCATGCCGGGGCGCTGTCGCCGCTGGCGCTGATCCAGGAGATCCGGGACTGGTTCGAAGGCCCGCTGTTCCTGTCCGGCGCCATCGCCCGGGGCGACAGCCTTCTGGCCGCGCTCGCCATGGGGGCCGACGGCGGCTATGCGGGCACCGCCTTCATCGCCACCGAAGAGGCGAACGCGGTGGACGGCTACAAGCGCATGATCGCCGAGCACGGGGCCGACGACATCGTCTATTCGAACCTCTTCACCGGGGTCTGGGGCAATTACCTGAAGCCCTCCATCGCTGCCGCCGGCATGGACCCGGACAACCTGGAACGCTCGGACCCGTCCAAGATGTCCTTCGCCGAGAACCGGGAGAAGCCGAAAAGCTGGAAGGAGATCTGGGGCGCGGGGCAGGGCATCGGCGCGGTGAAGGACGTCTTGCCCGCCGCCGAACTGATCGCCCGGATCGAGGCGGAGTTCCTGGCCGCGAAGCGGCGGCTCGACACCCGGTTCACCTCCGCCGTCTCGGCCTGAGCCGGGGCGTGTCGTGAGCTGGCATAAAGATTGCGCGCAATTAAGTTGCAAGCACATAGTTACCATGCTATCAAATATCCATCGTCCCGGCGGCGGAGGCTGCCGGGGAAACGGGAGGAAACCATGAACAAATTCGCACTCGCCGGCCTGTCCGGCGCCCTGTCGGTGTTTGCCGTGACCGCGCAGGCCGAAACCGTCCTCATCGCCAACGAACCCGGGCCGAACCGGGGCGTGCGGGCCGATGCCGTCAACTTCATCGCCGAGCAGATCGAGGAGCGCACCGACGGCGAGGTCCGGGTGGAGCAGAACTGGGGCGGCGCGCTCTTCAAGACGAACGCCGCGCTGGAATCAATCGGGCTGGGCGTGGCCGACATAGGCGTGATGATCGGCGCCTATGTCGTGTCGGAATTCCCCGAGCTGCAGATGGCCGGCCTTCAGCTGAAGCCCGCGCACCCTTGGGTGATGATGCAGGCCGCCTACGAGCTTTTCACCACCAACGAACAGCTGCAGCAGCGCATGGACGAGATGAACATCGAATACATCTCGACCTTCTCGCTGTCGCCGGGGATCCTCGCCTGTTCCGGCGAAGGCATCCGGTCACTGGAGGACGTGCCAGGGACGAAATTCGCCCATACCGGCGCCTCCACCGACGTGTTCGGCGACCTCGGCGGCAACCTCGTTTCAATGCCGATCTACGACGTTTACCAGGGGATGGAGACGGGGCTGGTCGAATGCTCGGTCACCTATGCCTACTACGCCGTCGCCACCAAGCTGAACGAGCTGGTCGATACCGTGACCGACATGCACTTCGGCAGCCTCGCCAGCCTCGGCACCTTCATGAACAAGGACACGTTCGAACGCCTGACGCCCGAGCAGCAGGAGATCGTCAAAGCGGTCGGCCGCGACACGATGGACTTCTATGGCGAACGTCTCGCCGAGGCCGACATCGATGCGATGGAGGTGCTCACCACCGGCGAGGACGCGGTCGAGATCGTCGAACTGAGCGACGAGGAATACGCCCGCATCGACGCCCTCTTCGAGCCCACGATCGAGGAATGGAAGGCCAACGCCAGCGCGGTCGGCACCGATGGCGACGCCCTGATGCAGGAATTCTTCCAGCTGATCGACAAGTGGAACAAGGTCGTCGAAACCGAGGGCCTGCCCTGGGAGCGTGGCTGACCTGCAGCCCCCGGCCCGGCGCGCTCATCCCGCGCCGGGCCCCCTTCTGACCGGTCTCCCGACGCAACGGATTATTCAATGAAACGCATCGAGCATGCCCTCGATACGATGGCGGCCGTGGCCATCGTGGCGCTGTGTATCCTGATCACGGCGAACATCGTCGCCCGCGAAGCCATCGGGACCGGCGTGCCCGACATCATGACGATGGTGCAGGAACTGATGGTCCCCGCGATCCTGTTCCCGCTGGCCGCCGCCACCGCCGCGCGGGGCCACATCGCCATCGAGGTGATCGCCAACCTCTTTCCCGCCGCGCTGAACCGCTGGATCGCCGTCTTCGCCGCACTGACCGGCCTGCTGATCGTGACGGTGCTGCTGATGGCCGGCTGGATGGAGTTCTGGAAGACCTTCAACTCCAACGCCCATTACGGCGGCGAATTCATGTGGCCGAAATGGCCAAGCCGGGCGCTGTTTTTCCTGGCCATCGCGATCTTCGAAATCCGCCTGATCCACGTGCTCTGGGTCGACCTGCGCGCCGCCGTCACCGGACGGCCCGCGCCCGAAACGCTCTGACCCCGGAGGACCGACATGGATCTGGCAACCATCGGCTACGTCTCCTGCGCGCTCGTCATCTTCCTGCTGGCGATCCGCGTCCCAATCTCCTTTGCCATCGGCAGCGTCGCCGTCTGCGCGATCTTTGTCGTCTTCGCCTTCCGGACCGGCACGTTCATGCCGGAGCGGGCGTTCTGGACGACCCTGTCGCTGGCCTTCTCGTCCAGTTTCGACCTGGTCCACAGCTATGACCTGTCGATGATCCCGCTGTTCATCGCGCTTGGCCACATCGCCTACAAGGCCGGCATCACGACCGAGATCTACGAGGCCGCCCGCGTCTGGCTCGTCCGGCTGCCGGGCGGGGTGGCCATCGCCTCGGTCGCGGGCTGCGGCGGGTTCTCGGCCATCTCGGGCAGCTCGATCGCCTGCGCCTCGACCATGGGGCGGATCTGCACGCCCGAGATGCTGCGCCTGAACTACGACCCCCGGCTCGCCACCGCCTCGGTCGCGGCGGGCGGCACGCTGGGATCGCTCATTCCGCCGTCGGTGCTGTTCATCATCTACGGCATCTTCACCGAAAGCTCGATCAGCCAGCTGTTCCTTGCCGGGATCCTGCCGGGGGTGATCTCTCTGCTGGGCTATGCTCTGGTCATCGTCCTCTGGGTGCGCCGGTCGCCGGACATCGCGCCGGTGCCGGACGAAACCTTCACCCGCGAACAGAAGATCCGCGCGGCGATCGGCGCATGGCCGGCGGTGCTGCTCTTCACCGTGGTGGTGGGCGGCATCTACGGCGGCATCTTCACCGCGACCGAGGCCGCGGCCCTGTCGCTGCTCTTTGCCACCACGCTGGGCATCCTGCGCGGGAGGATGGGCGTCCGCGACATCGTCCCCCTGCTGCGGGAGACGATGACCACCACCGGCGCGATCTTCTTCATCGCGGCCTGCGCCAAGATCTTCGTCGCCCTGATCGCGCTGACCGGCCTGTCGAACAACCTGGTCGGCATGCTCGGCTCGGCCGACATCAGCCCGGCGTTCTTCCTGCTGATGGTCTGCGTGATCTACCTTGTGCTCGGCATGTTCCTCGACCCGGTGGGCATCATGGTGCTGACCCTGCCGCTGATGATCCCGATGGTCGAAAGCTACGGCATGAACCTGATCTGGTTCGGCGTGGTGATCGTGAAGCTGCTGGAGATCGGCCTGATCACGCCGCCCGTCGGGCTGAACGTCTTCGTGCTGGCGAGCGTGCTGGACGAGAGGAAGGTCGAGATCGGCCAGATTTTCCGGGGACTCGTGCGTTTTCTCGCGATCGACATCGTCGTGCTGGCGATCCTGATCCTCGTGCCCGCGATCTCTCTCATCATCCCGATGTCGATGTAGCGCGACGGCAAAGGCGGTGCCGGCCCCATTGCAGGGCCGCTGGCGCTACTCGATCACCTGCGCCTCGCGCAGTTTCCGGATCCGTTCGGGTTCGATTGCCAGCGCGGAGAGCACCGCCTCGGTGTCGGCGCCGAGCCTGTGCGGCGCGTCCTGCGCGCGGACAGACTGCCCGTTGGCGAGGAAGCTGAGCGAGGGGATGTGGACGGTATGGTCGACCTCTCCGGTCACCGTCATCTCGCTGGTGATGCCGCGGGCGCGCAGGTGGTCTTCGGCCAGCGCCTCGTCAAGGCCGCGCACCCGGGCCGCGGGCACCTTGTGCTCGGCCAGCAGCGTCTCCCATTCATCCGCGGTCCGGGTGAGAAAGATCGCGTTCAGTTCGGCCCGCAGGGCCGCGGCGTTCATCGCGCGTTCGCCGGGCGAGGCGTAGCGCACGTCGTCGAGAAGGTGGGACCGGCCGAACGCATGGCAGAGCCTGCGAAACTGCGCGTCGTTGTTTGCGGCAAGCATCAGCAGCCCGTCGGCGGTCTCGAACGCGCCGGAGGAGGGGCTCGCGCTCCACGCCTCGTTGCCGTTCGGCGCCGGGACCCAGCCAGAAGACAGGTGCTGCGTCATCAGCGAGGCCATCAGCATCAGCGCTGTGTCCAGCATCGCCACGTCGAGATGCACGCTTTCGCCGGTCCGCCGGACCTCGTGCAGGCCCGAGACGATGGCGAAGGCGGCGTTCATCCCGGTGGCATAGTCGATGTAGGGCGCGCCGACCTTGGTCGGGCCGCCCTCGACCGTGCCGGTGGTCCGCATGATGCCGCACATGCCCTGTATGATGTGGTCGTAGGCGGGGCGCGGGGCGAGGGGTCCGGTCTGCCCGTAGGCGGAGATCGAGCAATAGAGGGTCTTCGGGTTCAGCGCCTTCACCTGCGCGTAGCCGAGGCCGAGACGGTCCGCCACCCCCGGCTTGAAGTTCTCCACGAAGACATCCGCACCGGTGACGATCTCCTTCACGAGGCGCAGCCCCTCTTCGGACTTCAGGTCGATCGCAACCGATTTCTTCCCGGCATTCTGCGTCATGAATCCGAGTCCCATCTTGTGCGCCGACAGATCCTTGATCGGCCCGAGGTCGCGGGTCCAGTCGCCCTCCCCGGGCTTCTCGATCTTGATGACCTCGGCGCCCAGGAGCGAAAGCAGGTAGGTGGCATAGGGCCCGGCGAGGATCTGGCTCAGATCCACGACCCTGACGCCCTTGAGTGGCTGGAACATGCGGCCTCTGTCGGTTCGGGTGGGGAGGGGACCGCGGACCCCGGAGGATCCGCGGCAATTGTCGTCCGGATCAGTCGCTGCCGGTCAGGATCGCCTTGTTCTTGGCATAGGTGTCGTGCATCTCCTGCTTCGCCGCGGCGGCATCGTAGTACATGATCGGAATGTCCGCGGCCTCGGTCACCTTGATGAACTCGGGATCCGTCTCCGCCGCTTTCAACGCGGTGCTGATCCGCTCGAGTATGTCCTGCGGTGTGCCCTTGGGCAGCATGATGACGGTGCGCGTGTCCATGGCGAGCGGGAAGCCCGCCTCCTCGATCGTCGGCACGTCGGGCGCCGAGGGGTGGCGGAAGGTGGTGGTCGGAGCGATCGTCTTGATCTCGTCGGGATAGCGGTAGTGGATGCCGCCCGAGAAGGCGACGGCCACCTGTTTGGCGATCAGCGTGTTCACCATCTCGGCCCCGGACTGGACCGGCACGGCGTTCGCCTGAAGCCCTTCCTTCTCGGAGATGCGGTCCATGTACATCCGCGCCTCCGCCGACAGTGCGGCATAGGCGAATCCCGGATTCTCCTTGGCCCAGGCGATGAAGCCCGGCAGATCGTCGTAGGGCGCGTCCTTCGGCGCGGCCATCCCGGTCTGGTAGGCGGTGATCATGCCGGCGTATTCGAAATCGTCCGGCGTGAAGTCCACGCGGTCCATGAGGAACGGCGCGGCGTTGACCACCGCGTTCGACTGGAACAGCATCGTGTAGCCGTCGGGTGCCATGTTCCTGAGTTCGTTCGCAGCCACGGCCCCTCCGGCGCCTGGCTTGTTGACGACGTTGATCGGCTGACCCAGCTGGTCCGCCAGCACCTTGGCCGAGGCCCGGGCGATGAGGTCGGTCTGCCCGCCCGCACCGTAGCCCACGAGCATCGTGATCGGCCTCGTGGGATAATCCTGCGCCGCGGCGGCGCCGGGCAGCAGGCCGCTCGCGCCCAGGACAAGTCCCGCGGCGGCGGCGATCAGGTTGCGTCTGGTGGTCATGTTCTTTCCTCCCTTTCGGTGTCGACAGTGACGGCGGTGTGCCCTGCCTCCTTCCGCGCGACGGCCAGAACGGTCACGATCGCGGCGAGGAAGAAGACAATGGCAATGGGGTGCCGGGCGAGGTTCGCCCAGTCGTGGTTCAGAAGCTGGAGGGACTGCCGGAAGCTCAGTTCGAGCTTGGGGGCGATGACGAAGCCGATCAGAAAGGTCACGAAGCTGAAATCCAGTTTTCGCGACAGGAACCCCACCACCGTGAAGGCCAGCATGATGTAGATCGAGAAGACGTTCGACGTGTCCATGTAGGCGCCGACGCAGCAGAAGAGCAGCACGCCCGGAATGATCAGGCGGAGCGGCACGCGGATGATCATCGCGAAGACCCGCTGCCCGGCATAGCCGAGCGCCAGCATTATGAGACTGGCCGACAGCATCGCGACGTAGAGGTCGGCGACCATGCGCGGCTGTTCCACGAACATCCGCGGCCCCGGGGTAAGACCGTGCAGGATGAAGGCCGCGATCAGGATGGCCGCGATGACGCTGCCCGGAATGCCGAGCGCGAAGAGCGGGATCAGCGACGAGGGCACGACCGCGTTGTCGGCGCTTTCCGCGGCGGCCACGCCCTCGATCATTCCGGTGCCGAACTTCTCGGGCGTCTTCGAGGCGCGCCGCGTCGCCCCGTAGGACAGGAACGACCCGACCGAGGCGCCGAGGCCCGGCAGGATGCCGACCACGGATCCGATCAGCGTGCCCCGCGCGATGGCGGGCGCGCTGCGTCGCCATTCGGCGCCGGTGATGCGGCGGTCGTCGGGGTCGTCGCCGTCCTTCATCCGCCCGGCCTGCGCATCCAGTTCGCGCAGGTTGCCCGCCTGTACGATCATCTCGGCCACCGCGAGCATGCCGATCGCCATTGGCACCAGCGAGATTCCGTCGCTCAGTTGCAGGAAGCCGAAGGTCAGGCGGGGCACGAAGGTTTCCGTTTCCATGCCGACGGTGGCGAAGAAGATACCGAAACATGCGGCGATCAGACCCTTGATCATCGACCCGCCGGACAGGCCTCCGATGAAGGTGAGCGAGAAGACGAGGATCGCGCAAAGCTCGACCGGCCCGATCAGCAGCGCGTAGCGGGCCAGCGGGGCTGCCAGCACGATCAGGACGAGCGTCGACAGGAAATCCCCGATGACCGAGGCGAAGAGCCCCATCTTCAGCGCCTTCTGCGCCTTGCCCTGCCGCGCCAGCGGGTAGCCGTCGAGCGCGGTCGGCGCCGAAGACGGCTCTCCGGGCGTGTTGAGCAGGATCGCAGAGACCGCGCTGCCCGCGCCCGAGCCCTTGGCGATGCCGATCAGCAGGCCGAGCGCGGAGACCGGGTCGAGGTAGAAGGTCAGCGGGATCGAGACCGCGACGCCGGTCGCCTTGCCCAATCCGGGAATGGCACCGAGGATGTAGCCCAGCAGGACCCCCGCCGCGACCCAGAGCAGAGAAGGCCCGGTGAAGACGTCGACGATGCCGATCAGAAGATAGTCCATGCCGGCCTCACAGGATGGCGGTGCCGAGGACCTTGTAGAACAGGGCCCAGAGCGACAGCATGAGAATCAGCGGCATCCCCCCGACCACCCAGGGTCGGTGTTCGCCGAGGACCAGCAGCGATCCAGCCACCAGCACCACGCCGAACGCCAGCGGGCCGACCCAGTGGTAGAGCGCGATGGAAAGGGCGAAGACGACGCCGATCAGGGCCAGCGCGCGCAACTCGTCGCGGCTGAAGGGCGGCGGGTCGTGGGGGGCGGCGGGGCCGAGGTTGGTGATGACGAGCAGGATGGACAGCACGAGGATCGCGATCATCATGATCTGAGGCACGAGGCGGGGCGACATCATCCCCTTCGGTCCGGTCTCGATCTGCCACGGAATGATGACCACCAGCGTCAGGATGGCGATGACCGCCAGCACGATGCCGGAGATGGCGTTGGCACGTTTCATGGATCCTCCCTGACCGGACAGAGCCGGTGTGGTGGTGTTGTAGCCGGGAAGCTGCCTTAAGAAACATCAGAAACTTTCTTCAATGCGATAAGCTGGCCTTATCGCTTTTGCGCTGCGACGGGGCAGGACTGGCACCGGAAAGCGGCGCCCGACGAGGTCAGCCCGCGGGGGTTCGCGTACCTCGTCGTTCTGGGAGAGGGCGACCGCCACCTCGGCGACGACGGACTCTCGGCACGGGAGGAACTGGTCCGGACGGTGCCGCACCGGCCTCGGCCGGCGAAGTCGTCAGAGGTCCTGCACGCTGCGCGCCGTCTCTTTCAGCGCGCTGCGCAGGATCTGGACCGCGGACAGCCGTTCGTTCTCGACCAGCGTGAAGAGGCCGAGCTGCACCGCGGGCATTGCGAGCGCGGGCAGGTCCAGCGCGACGAGGCCCGGCGGCGCGGTGTCCAGCGCGTTGCGCGGCACGACAGTCAGCACGCCCGCCCGCCGCGCGAGCAGCAGAAGCGAATTCGGATCGGCGCCGATCTCGTACCGGACGTTGGCCGCGGGCAGGCCGTTGTTGCGCAGCGCCGTGTCGATGGCGACGCGGTTGCGGGAATCCCCGGGCGGCAGGGCCCAGAGGTGGCCATCGAGGTCGCGGACCTCCAGCCCTGCCTTCAGGGCTAGCGGATGATCGCCCGCGCAGACCACGACGAGTTCGGTCATCATCAGTGGATCGTGGCGCAGGGCGACGGCCGCCTCCGGGCTCACTTCGTCCCAGTCCACACGTCCGACATAGCAGTCGATCTCGCCGTCCCAGAGCGCGTCCGTCATGTCGTTCGCCAGACCGGTCCGGATCACGAAGCGCAGGTTCTCCTCTGCGAAGGTCGCGTGGCTCAGCGCGCCCGGCAACAGGTCGAGCATCACCGCCGGGTTTGTCCCGATCCGCAACACCGGCGGCTCCGCCATGTCGAGCTGATGCGCGAGATGGGCGAAGGTGGCGAGCCCGGCGCGCGTCCGCTGCAGGGCGAGCTGGCCCTCCGCGCTTAGCGTCACGCCCCGGACAGAGCGGATCACCAGATCCGACCCGAAAGCGAATTCCAGATCCTTCACCATCTGCGAGACGGCGGGCTGGGTGAGCCCGAGTTCCAGCGCCACGGCGCGCAGCGACCGGTGACGGTCGATCATCTCCAGCAGGCGGAGGTGGCGCAGGCGCAGCCGGTCGAGGTGTTGCGGTGAGTGGCTCAAAGGAAAACCTGCCGGATCGGGGAAACCGCACGATATCTTCTATCATGCGCGGGGCAAGTCCCGGCTACATCATCCCGGGCAGCACCGGCAGCATCAGCAGCACCGTGAAGAGAAGCCCCGGCAGGACACCGGCGGCGAAGAGCTTGCCGATCCACAGGCGGCCGGCGATCGCCTGCTGTCCGGGACCGCGCGCGGTATGTGCGGGCGCCTGATCTGCGCGCTTCAGCTAAGGAACGCCACCATCGCCTCGATCATCGCGCTACGGCCCCGTTCGGGCCGGTCGAGCATGACGTAATGGGTCGTGCCGGGCGGGTTGTAGTGCACCACCTCCTCGGCGTTCACCAGATCGTCGATCAGCTCCTCCATGTCGCTGGTCTGGCAGAGCGTGTCGAACTCCGGATTGATGATCATCACCCGGCAGTAGACCTGACAGGCGTGCACCAGCTTGTGCCCGAGAACCATGTAGAACAGATCCTCCAGCATCCCGTTCGGGCTGCGATAGGACGGCGGATCGTACTCGGCGGATTTGGGGTCCCCGTCGAGCAAGGCCTGCGAAAACGCCGTCAGCATGGCGGGATCGCGCCAGGCGTCCTTGTCTTCGATCGGAATCTGCTTGTCCCAGTGCGCTTCGAGAAGGTCGAGCGTGTTGATCTGGTAATTGCCGAACACCGGCTTGTTGAACCGGCCGGGCTGCTCCGGATCCTCCCACTTCGACCCGCGGCCCATGTTGTAGGTCCCGCCGCCGCCGTAGATCGTGTCGTAGAGCACGATATGGCTCGTCTTCTCGGGCCAGAGGGCCGCGTACATGATGCAGCAGGTGCCGCCGACGCCCCAGCCCATCATCGCGACCGCCTCGATCCCGAATTCGGTGCGGATCCAGTCCACGGCGGCGTCGATGTCGCGGGTGATCTCGATGGTGCGGACCAGAGAGCGCTTGCCCGGCACCGGCGGTTCGTCCATCTCGGCCGGACGCTCGGAGCGGCCGAAGCCGCGCGCGTCGAGGATGTAGCAGGGGAAGCCCAGTTCGGCCATGCTGGCGGCATAGGACCCGTTCGGCACGGCGAGGTCGTATTCGCTGAGCCCGGGAATGCGGGTGCCGTGCAGCAGGATCAGCGGCGGCTTGCCGGCTTCGCGCGTGCGGTCGTTCGGACGCACCTCGCGCAGGGCCACGGAGTAGCCGTCCACCGTCTGCACATGAAAGTCACGTCGCGAGACATCCTCGGTCATGGCGGTTCATCCCCCCTTTTCGCAAGATCCGACAGCCGGCGCGGAAGGCCCGGGCGGGCCGATCGCAGCAGACAGCAGCCCACGGGGGGCGGCAACCGCCAACCGTGTGCGTTTCAGTCTGAGAAACTTGTCCAGAGGAGGCGACGATGCCCTCCACGCTCGTGCGAACATAAGGCGGTCACCGGCCACCGAAGCTGCGTGGCGCAAATGGATGACGTGGAGGAGGAACACATGCGACATCGGAGCGTGAGACTGAAGATCGCCTGTGCGGCGTTGGCCTGCATCGCGGGGGGCGCCGTCACCGCGGCCGAGTGCCCGGAGGGTTTCCCCGGCAAGCCGCTGGACTTCTGGGTGGGGTACGGCGCCGGCGGCGGGACGGACCTGATCTCGCGTACGCTGGCGTCGATCATCGAGGAGGCGCAGGGCTGGACCGTCGCGGTCACCAACAAGCCCGGCGCTGGATCGAGCGTCATGATGGCGCAGCTTGCACAATCGGAGCCCGATGGGCTGACCATCGGCATCACCTCGACCGGCGCAATCTCGAAGGTGCCGAACCGCAATCCGGAAAGCCCCTATTCGATCGGGGACTTCTCCTATCTCGGCACCGCCCAGCTGACCCCGGTGTCGGTGACGACGCTGTCGGAGAAGCCGTTCAAGACCTACGACGAGATGATCGCCTACGCGAAGGAAAATGGTTCGATGACCGTGTCCACCGCGACCTCGGACGCGAACATCTTCTTCGACGAGATTGCGGAACGGGAAGGCGTGCGGATCATCCTCGTGCCCAACAAGGGCACGGCGGAATCGCTGCAGCAAATTCTCGGCGGCCATGTCGATGCCGCGCTTCTGGGCAGCGGCCATGTGCAGCATCTGAAATCCGGCAAGATGGTCCAGATCTTCACGATGGGTGACCGCCGCGCCCCCTTCGCGCCGGATGCGCCGACGAGCGCGGATCTGGGCTACGACTTCATCGGCGCGGCCAGCTACGTGCTGGTGGCGGCCCCCGACGGGCTGGCGCCCGAGGTGCGCACCTGTCTGGAACAGGTGCTGGACGAGGCGGTGACCTCGGACGAGTTCGCGAAGCTGCAGGCCAGCTACGATCAGGAGGCGCTGAACCTCGGCCCGGAGGGCACGGCCGCCCTGCTGGAGCGCGAATTCGCCAGGTTCAAGGACTACTACAGCGCCAAGAAGTGATGCAGGGGCGGGGAGGCCACGGAAATGAATGCAGGGAGTTTCGCGGGCGGTGTCGTCACGCTGGACCGGATCAGCGGCCTGCTGGTCGCGCTCGCGGGGCTGTGGCTCCTGACCTACGGGATCGACGCGCATGTGAAGGTGACGGGCTTCGAATCCCCCAGCCCGCAACTGTTCCCGCGGATCGGCGCTTGGGTTCTGCTGGTTTTCGGCATCGCCCAGGTGGTGCTGACGCGCACCGCGACCGCCCTGCCGACCCGGCGGGTGCTGGGCCGCTATGCCCTGGTCTCGGTCATGCTGATCGGAATGGTCTGGATCATGGAGCATTTCGGCTTCGTGATCGGCGCGATGGTGATGCTGGGCGGTCTGATGCTGGTGGTTTACGAACGTCGGCCGCTCTGGCTGATCGTGACGGTGGTGGCGGTGCCCCTCTCCATCTGGCTCATCTTCGAGGTTCTGCTCGAACGGCCCCTGCCGTGATCAAGAGGGACAGTCTCAATGCCTGATCTGGCAACCGTCGTCGGAGGCCTCTCCGACGCATTCACCCTGACCAACCTGTTCTACATCGTCCTGGGCGTCACGCTGGGGCAGGTCATCGCCGCGATCCCCGGGCTGGGGACCGTGATGGCGCTGGCGATCGTCATCCCGTTCACGCTGGCGCTCGACACGTTGACGGCGGTGGCCTTCCTGATCTCCATCTCGAAGGGCGGGACCGTGGGAGGTGCGGTCTCGGCCATCCTGCTCAACACGCCCGGATCCGCCGAGGCGGCGGCGACGACCTTCGACGGCCACCCGATGGCGAAGAAGGGGCAGGCGGGAAAGGCTATGAAATATTCGCTCTACTATTCGATCTTCGGCGACCTTTCGTCCGACATCGTGCTGATCCTCGTGGCCGCGCCGCTCGCCACCGTCGCGCTGCAGATGGGGCCGATCGAGATCTGCGCGCTGATGCTGCTGGCCTTCACCGTGATCTCGGGTCTCGTGGGCGAGTCGATGATCAAGGGCTTCATCGCGGTCGGCTTCGGCCTGCTTCTGGGCAGCGTCGGGTTGGACCCCGGCTACGGCATTCCCCGCTTCACCTTCGGCTCATTCGAGCTTTACGACGGCATCCCCCTCGGGCCCCTCGCGCTCGGGATGCTGGCGGTGTCGGTGATCATCCGCGAGATCGCCAAGATGAAGCGGGCCGACGCGGGCGACTCGACGCTCGAGGTGCTGCCCTCGGAGAACCAGCGGGTCACGATGAAGGAGCTGATGGCCAACCGCTATGTCGCGATCCGGGCCTTCGTGATCGGCACGGTGATCGGTGCGATCCCGGGGCTCGGGTCCTCGACCGCCGGGATGCTGTCCTATTCGGTCACCAAGCAGACCGCCAAGGACCCCGAGAAGTTCGGCACCGGCGATCCGCGCGGCATCGCCGCGTCGGAGACCGCCAACAGCGCGGTCGTGGGCGCCAACCTGATCCCGCTGCTGACGCTGGGCATCCCCGGCAACATCGGCGCGGCGCTGCTGGTCGGGGCCTTCGTGATCCACGGCGTCCAGCCCGGCCCGCTTCTGTTCGAGCAGCAGGGGAGGCTGGTCTACGGGCTCTTCGGCGCGATGCTGCTGGCCAACCTCGCCAACCTGACGGTGGGGCAGTTCTGCATGCGGCTCTGGGCCAAGGTGATCAGCGCGCCGGCGACGGTGGTCTACCCCTCGGCGCTGATCGTCTGCTCGACGGGGATGTACCTGATCACCGGCTCCTCGGCCGGAGTGCTCTTCATGGTCGCCTCGGCGGCGGTCGGCTTCGCGATGATCTCGTTCGGGTACCCCTTCGTGGCGTTCATCGTGGCCTTCATCCTCACCCCGCAGCTGGAAAGCGCAATCGTGCAGGCGGTGCGGATCGCGGACGGCGACTGGTGGATCGTCCTGCGGCACCCGATCGCCCTCGCGCTTCTCGTGCTGTCGGTCGTTCTGGTGATCTACCTGACCCCGACCAAGCGGCAGGACGTGGCGGCCGCCTGATCGCGCCGGGCAGGGCAGTCGCGGCGCCTGCGCGAAACCGCCGGCGCCGTCGCCGTTCCAGGGGGCGGGCCCCGGGTGTCGCAAACGGTGTCGCAAAAGGCCATGCACCGGGCGCGAATCCGCGCTTGGTGAGCGGGCAGCAAGACGAGCGACAAGCATGCACGACCGCCGAATTCCCGAATGGCTTCGCCACGCCCCGGCCCCGAGTGTTCGAGGCTTCGCCGTCCTGGCGGGGACCGAAGCGGTCGCCCGCGGCATCCTTGTCTCGGTCTTTCCCCTCGCCATGTACCGGGCGCTGGAGGACGCGAGGCTGGTGTCGCAGGTCTACTTCCTGGTCGGCCTGGCGTCGCTGCTGGTCGGGTTGCTCATCCCCTACCTGATCCGCTTCGTGCCGCGTCGCTGGGTTTACGTGACCGGCACGCAGATGTTCGCCGGCGGTGCCCTGCTGACGACGGTCGGCTCGCCGACGGGGGTCGTGGCGGGCCTGTCGCTGGTCACCATGGCGGTGGTCACGACCTTCGTGTGCTTCAACGCCTATGTCCTCGACTATGTCGCCAAGCTGGAGCTGGGGCGGCTCGAGACCTCGCGCCTGTTCTACAGTGCGCTCGGCTGGACCGTCGGGCCGATGCTGGGGGTCGTGCTCTACGGCTGGTGGCCGCCCGCGCCGTTCCTGGTCGCCGCGGTGGCGGCGACGGGGATGCTGACCGTGTTCCTGGTGATGCGGCTCGGCAACGGGAAGCACATCACCCGGAGCCGCGCCGCGCCGGCCAATCCCTTTGCCTATGTCCACCGCTTCTTTGCGCAGTCGCGGCTGATCACCGGCTGGCTCTTCGCGGTGATCCGGTCCTGCGGATGGTGGGTTTATGTGGTCTACCTGCCGATCTTCGCGGTGCAGAACGGACTGGGGGAACAGCTGGGGGGGATCGCGCTGTCGATCTCGAACGCGGCGCTGTTCCTCGCCCCGCTGATGCTGCGCTTCATCCAGCGCACCTCGCTCCGCGTGGCGGTCCGGACCGGGTTCCTGATGTCGGGTCTGCTCTTCGTCGCGGCGGGCGTGCTACAGGCGCAGCCGGCCGTGGCCGTGCTTTGCCTGATGGCGGGCGCGTTCTTCCTGATCCTGCTCGACGTGAGCGCCGGGCTGCCGTTCCTGCTGGCTGTGAAACCGTCCGAGCGCACCGAGATGTCGGCGATCTATTCCAGCTTCCGGGACGTGTCGGGCATCCTCACTCCGGGCGCCGCGTGGCTGGTGCTGCTGGCGGCGCCGGTGACGGGCGTCTTCCTGGCGGGCGGCGCTGGCCTGCTGGCGGCCTGGGGGCTGGCGAACAAGCTGCACCCACGGCTCGGTCGCGCCCGCATCGCCGTCCAGCCCTATCCCGCAGCGCGCCTCGACACGCTGGTCCCGGAGCGGTCCGAGTCGATCTGACTCCGTTTGGAGGCGCCGGTGAGGGCACCTCCGGTCCGGTGTCAGAGCAGGCTGCCGGCGTTGCCGCCGATCAGCTTGCGGATGTCGGCCTCGGAATATTGCAGGTCGAGCAGGATCGAGGTCACCTCGCGGAAGCCCTCGATCGGCAGGGGCATGTTCATCAGCCCGAGATCGGATCCGAGGATCGTGCTGTCGGCGCCGACAAGGTTGATCAGCCGGGCGAGGTCGTCCGGCTCGTGTCGCCGGGCGCGGCAGTCGATCAGCATGCAGATCGAATGCTCCATGAAGACGCCCATGTTGGCGAGTTCCACCATGTCGTCGTCGTCGCAGCCGATCACGTAGGTGGGATGGTTTACCAGCATCTTCCGGACGCCGCGCCGCTTCGCCTCGGCAAAGAGGATCTTCAGCTCGCGCACGTTCAGGTGCCCCCCGGCAAGGATGATGTCGCCCGCCGCGATGACGTCGAGCACCTGCTGCGTCGCCTCGGTCAGCTTGTCGTTCTCGTCCAGCACCGTCAGCGGGATCTGTTCCAGCATCGGCTTCTCGGACTTGGGGTAGTTCTTGGTTTCGGACTGGCTCTTGTCAATGTGGTTCTTCGCCGAAAACGTCGGCATCCAGACGATCTTGCCGTTCAGCTTGACGGCGTGGTCCACGGCGAACGGGTTGATCCCGCCGTTCGCGTTGTTCAGCGCGACGCCGGAATAGACCTTCACCTTCTCGTCCGGGAACAGATTCTGAAGGAGGGTCGCATGGGCCATGCCGGGATAGAAATGGTCCTTGTAGACGATCGCTTCGAAACCGGCGTCCTCGGCATCCTTCATCGCGTCGCGGTGGTCGATGCGGCGCGGAAAGGCGGCGGGGCCGGAATGGCAGTGCAGATCGACGGCGCCGACGAGAAGCTCGGCGACCTCTTCCGCGCGGCCGGGTGTGGTGTGGGTGTTCATGTGGGGTCCTTTCGAAAGGTCAGCCGGCCGGGTCCGGCAGGGGATAATCCGCCGCATTCAGCACCCAGCCGGGCTTGGCCGAGAAATCGGCGCGCGGCGGGCCGAAGATGTCGATGAGCAGGTTGCCGTCCGGGTCCAAGCTGCGCGAGGTGTGGATCGCGGGCGGCGGGATCACGGCGACCGAGGGGGCCTTGCACTCCTCGGCGTCGTCCGGCCGCCAGGCGGTCATGTCTGTGGTCCAGGGCCAGCGGAGGTAGTGGATGTACGACCCCTTCAGGCACAGCGAATATTGTTCGAAATCGTCGTGATGATGCGGCGACATCTTCGCGGTGTCGCGCGGCGGGGTGGTCTTGAAGAAGTTGATCATCACGGTCTGGCCACGGAACAGGCGGCCGAAACGACCCTCCTGGTCGGGCACGTCGGCATCGTAGGCGCGGATGCGGGCCGGCCCCGCCGGCGCGGGCCAGGGCCGGAACGGCGCGACGTTCGGGTCCGGCGTGTGGTAATCGACCGTGTTGGAACAGAGCGCGACGAAATCCTCGTTCAGCGTGGTGATCATGCGCACGACGACGCCGGGCGCGGTCACCTCGATCCGGCTGGTGCCAGCGGGCACGAAGGCGACGCCGGGCCCCTTCAGGGTCTCGGTCCCGCCGGCGGCCTCGATGGTGATCGCGGTCCCCGCGTAGGGGACGAGCACGGCGTATTCGTCGACCGTGGCGGCCGGCAGCACGGCGCTGGCCGCGGCCTCGGAATAGGCGATGACCAGGTTCTGGCCGCGCGCGTACCAGGTGCGGAGGTCGGCGTCCTGCTCCTGCGGCTCCTGTTCGTAGAACCTGGCGTAGGACGCCCCCTTGTAGGCGGTCGCGGCCGGTGCGGCCGCGGCGGCGGTGTTCAGCGACGCGCGGGGGTCTCCCTTGGCGTACATGGCGTATCTCCTATTGGGCCGGAACCGTGCCGGCGTCGGTGAGGGGGGCGAAGTCCTTCAGCAGGCGCATCGCGCCAAGCCGCATCAGCCCCTGGTCGGACGAGACGATGAAGGCGCTGGCGCCCGCCTCGCGGAAGCCCCGGGCGTCGTCGATGCCGCCGACCATGACGCAGGCGGGCTTGCCGGCCTTGCCGGCGGCCGCGAGGATCCGGGCGACGGCTTCCTGCACCTCTGGCGCGTTGGCGGACGTCGCGCCCATTGAAACCGTGAGGTCGCCGCGCCCGATGAAGATGCCGTCCAGCCCCTCGACGGCGAGGATCTCGTCTATGACGTCCAGCGCCTCGGGGTCCTCGATCATGGCGAGCGCGACAGTGTCGCGGTCCTGCTGGGCGATGTGGTCGTGCATGCCGGTGACGCCGTAGCGCCCCGCGCGCGGGGAGTTCGAGAACCCCCTGTGCCCGCCCCGGTAGCGCGCGGCCGCGGCCATCGCCCGTGCCCGTTCGACGCTGGCGACATGGGGCACCAGCACCCCGGTCGCGCCGCAGTCGAGCACCGAGAGGATCTCGCTGGCCTCGGGCGAGGGTACGCGGACGAGGCCGGCGATCCCCGCCGCGCGACAGCCCAGCATGATCTGGTCGATGGCGCCGCGCCCGATCGGCGCGTGCTCCTGGTCCACCACGATGAAATTCAGCCCGGCGTCGCCGAGGATCTCGCTCGCGTGGCTGGTCGGGGTCTTGATAAAGGTCCCGAGGAGCACGTCGCCCCCGCGGAACCTTTCTGCAAAGCTCGTCATGTCGGGCGTCCTCCCTGCCTTCAGACCGATCAAAGGCCGGAACGCGGCGGATGCGAAGCGCCGGCGGTGCGGCATTTCGCGGGCTGAAATACCCCCCGGTCAGGCCGGCGCGCGGATCGGCACCAGTTTGAAGACGCCTTGCATCGTGGCCACCACGGCGTCCTCCACGACAAGCTCGCCGCTCGCGAAGGTCAGCGATCGGGTGGCCCGGCCGATGCGGGCGCGGCTTTCGACGAATTGGCCCTGCAGGATCGCACCCGAGAAGCTGACGTTGAGCTGGATCGTCGCGCTCTGGACCCGGGGCTGGCCGGGCACGGCATTGCGGACGCGTGAGACGGCATAGCCCAGCCCGACGTCGCAGAGGGTCGAGACGATGCCGCCGTGCATCGCCCCGTTGCCGTTGTCGTGCCCCGGTTCGCAGATCATGCCGAGGCAGGGCGCGCCGTCGATATCACGCTCCCACACCGTGCCGATGGTGGCGGGAAACCGGCGGCTTTCGCGGCGCCGCCAGCCTTGGGCCGCGGGATCGAAACCCGCGCGTGTGGTGGCGGTCATGCGGCGTCGGAACTTGCAGCCTGCGACAGCGACAGCAGCTCGCGCGCCTCGTCCGGGGTGGCCGGTTCGGCGCCGAGGGCGCGGATGATGGTGATCGCCTGCGTGACGAGCTGGGCGTTCGATTCCGCCAGCACGCTGTATTCGGCATAGAGGTTATCCTCCAGCCCGACGCGGCAATGCCCGCCGAGCGTCACCGCGAGCGCCAGCATCGGCATCTGCTGCCGCGAAATCCCGAAGGCGGACCAGAGCGCGCCCTCGGGCAGGAGGGAGCGCATCATCAGCATGCTCTCGACCGTCGCGGGCGCACCGCCGGCGACGCCGAGGCAAAGCTGGAAGAGCGGCGGGTGCGGCAGGACGCCTTCGGCCAGCAGCCGCTTCGCCACGTCGATATGGCCCAGGTCGAAGACCTCGAGCTCCGGCTTCACGCCTGCCGCGCGGATAATGCGGGCCTGTTCGCGCAGATGCGCGGGCGAATTGACGATGGCATGGGCCGCGCCGTTCATCGTGGCCACGTCCAGCGTGCAGACCTCCGGCCGCAGGATCTCCACATGCCGGGTCCGCGCGGCGGGGGTCATTGGCAATTGCGGCACGTCGTCGTCGGTCAGGGACGGCTCGACCCGGGCGCCCATGCCGGTGGTCAGGTTGATGATCACGTCCGAGCCGCTGTCGCGGATCCGGTTCACCGTCTCCTCGTAGTAGGCGAATTCGGTCGAGGGCGCGCCCGTCTCCGGGTCGCGCACGTGCAGGTGGACGATCGAGGCCCCGGCCTCCGCCGCCCCGACCGCCGAGGCGGCGATCTCTTCGGGGCTTTTCGGCACGTGGCGGCTGTTCGGCCCGTAGGCCCCGCCGCCGGTCACGGCGCAGGTGAGTATGACCTTGCGTTTCATCCTGAGTCCTTTCATCCCAACAAGGATTGATCGCCTTCCTTAAGGCGGGTGCGTATCAGCGCGATTTCGTGCGAGATCCGGGTGGCGGTCTCCTGCATCGGCTGGAACAGGTTTTCCTCGATCTGGGCCGCGGGCACGGCGCGGCGGTAGAAGCCGGTGCCCATGGCGGCGAGGCAGCGGTCCCCGTCCATGATCGGGACGGCGAGGAACTGGAACCGCCGCGACTGCCAGCTGGGGTCGGGCATGGCATAGCCCTTTTCCCGGATCTGGCGGATCGAACTCAGCGCCCGGGCCACGTCCAGCGGCGTGCCGTCCCGCGACCACTTGTGCCGGTGCTGGCGGATCATCTCGCTGCGCTCGTCCTCGCTGCAGAAGGCGAAGTAGCAGCGCCCGAGCGCGGTGATCAGCATCTGGAGCCGCGAATGCAGCACCGAGAAGGGAAACGACCAGGGGCTGATGGAATTGGTCGTGTAGTTCACCAGCAGCGCGCCGTCCGACGGGGTGGCGATGCTGACCGGCCATTTGATGCGGCGAGTCAGTTCGATGGTGGCGGGGCGCGCCGCCTCGATCATCATGGGCGTGCTGTCGAAGCCGAGCGATAGCTCCTCGACCCGGCTGGTCACCCTGTAGCCGCCCAGAAAGTTGTCGCGCGCGACATAGCCTTCGCAGATCAGCGTCTCGAGCATCCGCACGATGGTCGGCTTGGAGATCCCTGTCTCGCGGTAGAGATCGCCGACCGAGGCGATGCGGAGCTCGTTGAGCTTGCGCAGCAGCAGAAGCGCGCGGCGCACTGCCTCGACCGGCGCATAGGACGCTTTGGTCACTTCGGTCGTCCCCCGGATCGAATTCGCGCGGCACCGTGGCGGTGTGCCCTCGGGCAGAGCATCGGCGCGCGGCTGTGTCAGGGATTGATGCATGGTCATGTTCGGTCCTCCCACCGAGCGGCGACGGTCCGGAGCGCGGCCCCGTCGCCAGCCTCTCCGACAATAGAGAGGTCGCAGAGCGCGAGAGTAACAGTTTGATGGCGTTTCAACAGTTGAAACGGCGCGGCTCATCGGGCCGCGCCCTTCAGCCAGAGCCCGCAGGCCGCAGTCATCAGGCCGCAGGCCAGCAGCAGCGGCCAGAACGGCAGGGAACTGGCCCCGTAGCCCAGCAGGAAGCCTCCGGCGGCGGGGGCCCCCCGGATCAGCGCGCTGTAGCTTCCCATCACCCGGCCGAGGATCTCGGGATCGCAGTCGCGGTTCAGCGTGCTCTGCCCTTCGATTCCCGCTTGGGTCGACGCGAAGCACATCGCGAAGACGGCCGCGACGCCCAGGGCGTAGTGCGGCGCCAGCGCCACCGTCGCCATCGCCGCCGCGGCGAGGAACAGGCACGCCGGCAGCCGCATCAGCCGCGCCCGCCCGCCCGGCAGAAGCAGCAGCACCAGCCCCGCCGTCACCGCGCCGAGCCCCGCGGCGACGGTGAGCGCGATGAACCCGTCGAGCCCGCGCCCATAGACACGATCCGCCAACGCCGGGAGCATCTGGTTGATGCCGTTCACGCCCATCCCGAAGACGCCCATCACGATCATCGTCTCGCGCAGGCTGCGGTGGCGGGCGATGTAGCGGAACGACTCGCTCAGCCCGCCGAAGACGCCGGGCGGCAGCCGCCCCGGCGCCCGCGCCTTCACAGGCAGGGTTAGGAGGGCGAGGAAGAAGTAGCCGATCGCGACCCCGGTCAGGACAAAGCATAAGGTGATGCCGGCGAAGCTCATGGTCAGGCCGGCGATCATCGGGCCGACGAAGCGGGCGATGTTGAAGCTGAACGAGTTGAAGGTGATCGCCGCCGGGAGATGCTCCGCCGGCACGATGTCGCGCAGCAGCGAAAGACGGGCCGGGTGGTCGAGGCTGTTCGCCACCCCGAGGGCGAGGGTCAGCGCGAAAAGCAGCTGCACGTTCATCAGCCCGGCGATCAGCAGACCGGCCAGCAGGAACGACTGGATCGCCGCCGCCGCCTGCGCCCCGCGCATCAGCAGCACCTTGTCGTATCGGTCGGCCAGCACGCCGCAGATCGAACTGAGGAAGACGGCCGGAACGAGGTCCGCCGCGGTCACCAGCCCCAGCCAGAAGGTCGAATGGCTGAGGTCCCAGGCCAGCCAGCCGACGGCGATCTTCTGCATCCAGATGCCCACCATCGAGACCGCGTTGCCGATCGCCACCGTCCGGTAGATGCGGTCCCGGAACGCGGAGAGGATCGCGATGGCCATCAGGCCGGCAGTGGCTGAAGGCCCATGAGCCGCGCGGCGTTGCCGCCGGTCATGGCGCGCGCCTCCTCGGCGGTGAACCCGGCCTCGAAACACAGCTCGATCACGGCGCGGAAGCCGTCGACCGGGTTCGGATTATTGGGCTGGCCGAGGTCCGAGCCGAGAATCGTGTACTCGACCCCGCCGGCATCGGCATAGGCGCGCAAGTCTCGCGCATAGAACATGCGGCTGGCGCATTCCACCAGCATACAGGCGCAATGTTCCATGTAGACCCCCATGCGGCCCAGCTCCTTCAGGTCCTCAAGGTTGGCTTCGATCCAGAAGGTCGGATGCGCCACGAGGCGGCGGGTGACGCCCCGCGCGATTGCCTCGTCGAAGAGCGGATACATCTCGCTGATGTGCAGGTGCCCGCCGCTGAGAACCGCGTCGTATTCCGCGATCAGGTCGAGGATCTCCTTCACCTCGTCGCGAAGATCGCCTTTCGAGGTCAGGATCGACAGCTCCTCGGGCTGGCGCATCCCAAGCTTCCCGGCAAGGTCGTAGCGGTGCGCGGTGTGCATGTGGTTCGAGGACGACAGCGTCGGCATCCAGACCAGCCGGGCCCCCTGTTCCAGACCATGCGCCACCGTCTCGGGATTGAGCCCGCCGAGCGCGTTGTTCAGCGGCACGCCCGAGAGCAGCGCCAGTTCCGAGGGCGGCCGGTGGTGGCGGATCAGGTCGAGCACCGGGCCGACCGCGTGAAAGTGATCCTTGAAGAGGATCGCGCGCATGCCGGCGGCCTCGGCCTCCTCGATCTGCTGAAGATGGTCGAGCTTGCGCTTCATCACCGAGGGGCCGGAATGGCAGTGCAGGTCCACCGCGCCGCGGAGCAGGCGGTCGATCTCCTCGGCGCCTACGGCTTCGCCAGGGTTCAGCATCTCTCCGCCTTTCGAATCCGTTTCCATACGCCGGACCTTGCGCGCCGCCGTGCAGAGGTTCTCTCTGCGGAAAGGCAAATTTCGCCGGCTGAAATCCGCGACCGGAGGAGACGTCGCACTGCGTTTCACCAGCACCGCCTGCGTCCGGCACCGGTCCGGACGCCCGGGACACGCCGCCGCGGCTCTGTTCCGCCCAGCGAAAAAGCCTGCGCAGGGGGCGGGTGCTCGCGATGGTCTGTGGCAGGATGCGAACAGGGGTGCCACTGTCCGGCACCGAGGGAGGACCACACATGAAACGACTGATGACCGCGGTGTCCGCCGCTCTTTTCGTCACCGCCGGCGCCGCCGTGGCCGAATGGCCCGAGGACAAGCCGATTACCCTGATCCATCCGTTCGCCGCCGGATCGGATTACCTCGCGCGGCTGGTCGGCGCCGCGCTCGAGGAACGGCTGGGCCAGACCGTCATCATCGAGAACCGCCCCGGCGCGGGCGGGGCCATGGGCACCGGATACGCCGCCCGGCAGCGGCCCGACGGCTATACGCTCGTCACCTCGTATCCCGGGCCTGCGGCCAACTACACCAACACCTACAAGTCGCTGCCCTACACCCCCCTGGAGGATTTCGACTACGTCACCCAGATGTCCTACGGTGACATGGTGGTGGCCGCGCGGCTGGATTTCCCCGCCGACACGCCGGAAGAACTGATCGCCTACCTCAAGGCGCATCCGGGAGAGGTGTCGGCCGGGAACAACGGCATCGGCTCCTACGGGCACATGATCGAGCTGGCAATTTCCGAGGAGGCCGGCGTGCCGATGCGCCTTGTGTCCTACAAGGGCAGCCCGCCCATCGTCACCGACATGCTCTCGGGCAGCATCGACCTGTCGATCGACTACCTCGGCGAGGCCTACATCAAGCACCTCGAGGCGGGCAGCATCAAGGCCATCGGCGTCGTTTCGGCGGAGCGGTCGAAGATCCTGCCCGAGGTGCCGACCTTCCGCGAGGCCGGCATCGACCTGACTGCCGCGCCCTGGGGCGGGATCATGGCGCCCAAGGGCACGCCGCCCGAGATCATCGCGCGGCTGAACAAGGAGATAACAGAATATCTCCGCGAGCCCGAGACGGTCGAGAAATTCGCGAAGGTCGGTCAGACCGCCGCGCCGACCACGCCCGAGGAATTCGGCAAGATCGTCGCGGACGAAGAGGCCCAGTGGCGCCCGATCATCCAGAAATACGGGATCTCGAACGAATGAGCGTTCGGGACGGCACCGACACCCGGTCCGCCGCATGGCGGGCCGGAGCGGAGGCCCCGGCCATGCTGCGCGGCGCGGTCGACCTCGACTGCCGCTGCGCGCCGACCGGGGCGGGCGGGCTGCCGACCCACCGGGAGGCGGCCGAGGAGGCCGCGGCGCTCGGAATGGCGGGGCTGGTCTTCCGCGACGATGCCTACGGGACCGAGCCCTTCGCCGCCCTGCTGACCGAGACGCCCTTCGCGGTCGAGGGGCAGGCGGTCTTCGGCAGCGTCACGCTGAACGGCGTCTCGGGCGGGCTCAACCTGCATGCCGCCGAACATTGCCTGATGCTGCATGGCCGCGTGGTGGTGATGCCGACGACTTCGGCCGAGAACCACCTGCGCGCCGCACGCTGGCCCGCGCGCGGAGCGGCCCGGGGGCGCCCGGTGAAGGCCCTCCGCGCCATCGACCGGCTGGGCCGGGTCCTGCCCGAGGCGCGCGAGGTGATAAAGGTGGTGGCCGAGCGTGACGGCGTTCTCGACGGCGGCTACCTGCACGTGGCCGAGATCCTGCCGCTCTTCCGCGCCGCCGCCGAGGCGGGCGTGCGCCGGATGGTGGTCAGCGACCCGCTGCGCCGCAACGCCGCGAAGCCGCAGGACATCGCGGAGCTTGTGGCGCTCGGGGCGCGGGTCGCCCTCCCGCCCGAAGCTGACGCAATGACGCCGGAGCTTCTGGCAGAGCTTTCGGGCAATGCCGCCGGGTCCCTGATCCTCGGACTGGGTGCCGGGGCGCAGGGCAGGGGGCTGCTGCCCCGCTACGCCGCCGCGCTGCGGTTCTGGGGCGAGGCCGGACTGACCCCCGACTCCATCCGCAACGGGGTGACCAACGTCCCCTCGGATCTTCTCGGCCTGCCGCAGGTGGCCGCCACCAAGGAACCCGCATGATGCCATCCGAGGATTTCGAGCCGCCGCTTGTCGACGCGCATTTCCACATCTACGACCCGTCCCTGCCGCTGGCCGCCAACGCCTGGCACCGCCCGCCCGAGGATGCCGGGGTCGACCGGCTGATCCGGACGCTGGACGAGAACGGGATCATGTTCGGCGTGGTCGCCGCCGCCTCGTTGCATGGCGAATACAACGACCACGTCCGCGACGCGCTCCGCCGGCACCGGCGGCTGAGGGCCACCGCCGTGGTCGACCCGCGCATCGACCGCTACCAGATGGAGCGGATGGCGGCGGACGGCTTCGTCGGCATCCGTCTCGTCTGGCGGATGCTGGAGAATCCGCCCGACATCACCTCGCCCGATTACCGTATGCTGCTGCGCCGCTGCGCCGACCTCGGCTGGCACGTGCATTTCATCGAGCGCCCCGAGCGGATGCCCGGCATGATCGCCGCCATCGAGGCGGCGGGGGCGACCCCGGTCATCGACCATTTCGGCCTGCCGAAGGCCGAGAACGGCCTGGACGACCCCGCCTTCCGCGCGACGCTCGAGGCGCTCGACCGGGGCCGCGCCTGGGCCAAGCTTTCGGCCGGCTACCGGCTCACCCCGCCGTCGGCCGCGAAGGACTACGCCGAGGCGCTGACCCGGGCGACCGGGGGCGAGCGGCTGGTCTTCGCCACCGACTGGCCCTTCGCCAATCACGAGGACCGGATGACCTATGCCCAAGCCGTTTCGGACTTCGCCGAATGGGTGCCCGACCCGGCCATGCGCCGGCGCATCGGCGGCCGGAACCCGCTGCAGCTTTATTTCGCCTGAGGACGCCATGAACAGAACCGAACGCCTGCTGGTGAAGAACGAGATCGCCGAGCGCGTCCTCGACTACTGGAACGAGGTCGACACCAACTGGGGCGCCAAGGCGCCGGGCTATTTCACCGAAGGCGGCATCTTCGCCTCGCACACCTCCGACATGCGGCTTGAGGGGCGGGACGAGATCGAGGCCTTCTATGCCTGGCGGGTCAGCCGGGGCGCACGCACGGTGCGGCACATCATCGACAATCTCGCGGTGGAGCCGGTCACGGAGACCGCCGCCCGGGTCCGCTACGTGATGACGATCTGGGGCCGCGACGGAGAGGGCGTGCTGCCGGTGAACGGGCCGAATGCCATCTCCCAGGTCGAGGAGGAGCACGAGCTGCACGGCGGGCGCTGGCTGATCCGCTCCCGCTGGGTGCGCGGGCTCTTCAAGGGCGACGCCCCCACCACGATCATGCCCGCCGCCGAGCTCGACCGCGCCCGCGCCGCCCGTCCCAACGGCGCGGCCACCTGACCAACCACCAGTCCGGAGGACACCACATTGTCACCCGATCTCTCGCGGCGGATCGCCATCCACCGCAACCACATCTTCGCCCTGCTCTTCGTCGCGATCAGCGCGGGCTTCGGCATTCACGCCTGGACCTCAATGACCATCGGCACGCCCGCGGACATGGGGCCCGGCTTCTTCCCGCTGATGCTGTCGCTCATTCTGGCGATGCTCTCGGTCGGCGTCGGCTTCGTCCGGCCCGATCTCGACGAGGAGCCGCTGACCGTCGTGTCGCTCCGCGCCTGCCTGCTGGTGCTCTCGGGGCCGATCATCTTCGCGCTGACGATCCGGACGCTGGGCCTGCTGCCGGCCGTGCTGATCACCGTCTTCATCGTCTCCTTCGCCAGCCGCTTCGCGACGTTCAGGAATTCGGCCCTGCTGGCCGGGGGGTTCACGGTCTTCTGCGTGGTCGTGTTCCACTACCTTCTCAACCTGCCCATCCCGCTCTGGGGCACTTGGATCACCGGGTGACACCATGGACCTGATTCAGCACCTTTCCGTCGGGTTCGAGACGGTTCTCCAGCCCTCGAACATCCTTTTCTGCTTCATCGGCTGCTTCCTCGGGACCGCCATCGGCGTGCTGCCCGGGATCGGCCCGATGGGCACCATCGCGATCCTGCTGCCGGTGACCTTCGGCTTTCCGCCCGAGGCTTCCCTCATCATGCTGGCAGGCATCTACTACGGCGCGCAATACGGCGGCTCGACCACCGCGATCCTGATCAACCTGCCGGGCGAGGCCTCGTCCGCAGTGACCGCGATCGACGGGCACCAGATGGCGCTGAAGGGCCGGGCCGGCGTGGCGCTTTCGGTCGCCGCGCTCGGGTCGTTCGTGGCTGGCACCGTGGCGACGCTGGTGATCGCGCTCTTCGCGGTGCCGCTGACCTCCATGGCGCTCAGCTTCGGGCCGCCGGATTACTTCGCGCTGATGGTCGTGGGGCTGGTCGCCTCGATCGCGCTGGCGCACGGGTCCATCCTGAAGGGGCTGACGATGATCGTCTTCGGCCTGCTCCTGGGCTGCGTCGGCACCGACATCTACACCGGATCGCTCCGCTTCACGATGGGGACACTGAACCTTGCCGACGGGATCCCCATCGTCGGCTTCGGCGCCGGGCTCTACGCGATCTCGGAGATCCTGCGCGGGCTGGAGCACGAGACCGACCGCGTGCCCGACCACGCGAAGATCACCACGCTGCTGCCGACCCGCAAGGACGTGGGCGAGGCGACCGGCCCGGTCCTGCGCGGCACCATGTTGGGTTCGATCCTGGGCGTGCTGCCGGGCGGGGGCGCGATGCTGTCGTCCTTCGCCAGCTACACGATCGAGAAGAAGCTCTCGCGTCAGCCCGAGACCTTCGGCCACGGCGCGCTGCCGGGGGTCGCGGGGCCGGAATCGGCGAACAACGCGGGCGCGCAGACCTCGTTCATCCCGATGCTGACGCTGGGCATCCCGTCGAACCCGATCATGGCGCTGATGATCGGGGCGCTGATCCTGCAGGGCATCGCGCCGGGGCCGAACCTGGTGACAGAACAGCCCAAGCTCTTCTGGGGCGTGATCGCTTCCATGTGGGTGGGCAACCTGATGCTGGTGGTGTTGAACCTGCCGCTGGTCGGCCTGTGGGTGCGGCTGCTGCGGGTGAAGAACCACTTCCTCTTTCCCACGATCCTCGGCTTTTCGGCCATCGGGGTCTATTCCATCGGAAACAACCCCTTCGACCTCTTCGTCATGGCGTTCTTCGGGGCCTTCGGCTACCTGCTGAACAAGCTGAACTGCGAACCGGCGCCCCTGCTTCTGGGCTTCGTGCTCGGGCCGATGCTGGAGGAATACATGCGCCGGTCGATGATCCTGTCGGGGGGCGACTGGATGGTGTTCCTCGAGCGTCCGATCAGCGCTTCGCTGCTGGTGCTCTCGTTCATCGTGCTGGTCATCGTGCTGATGCCCGGCGTCCGCCGCCGCCGGGCCGAGGTGTTCGTGGAGGAGGATTGATGGCCGCCACCCCAGCGAACGCCCCGCCATTGTCTCTCTCCGAAGGGTCAGGCATAGCGCGGGGCGAACCCGCACTGGGCCGGGTCGAGCTGCGGAAGAGGTCCGGTCTGATGGCCTTGGCATGACCCGGGCGGACGCCGGGGCCGTGGCCTCATGGGGCGTCAGCAGCTTGGCCGACAGCGGGTCGGAGGCGCGCGGGGCAGGGACTGGTCGTCGAGGCCGTGCATCACCACCAGTACCGGCACCCTGATCGCCTTCAGGTCCTCGGCGACAAGATTTCCGGGAAAGCTGTTGGCGCCACTGCGCCTGCCACGCGGTCCAGTCCCGCGGATGGACGCCGGCTCTCGACCGGGGCAGTGTCGCAGATCGGACGGCGCTTTGGCGGGAACATCCGGGCCGCCTGCTGTTTCACCCAGAGATGTCGCCACTCAGGGGTCACCCCTATGCCAGACCGAAAGACCGATCGGCCGATTCCGCACCTGCCCGGGTTCGACAGCACCGCCGCCTTCCTGCGCGAGGGCTACGATTTCGTCGGATCGCGCTGCCGCAGGCTCGGCTCCGACGCATTTCACACGCGGCTGATGCTGCGCCCCGTCACCTGCGTGCGTGGCCCCGAGGCGGCGCGCATGTTCTACGCCCCCGGCCGGATGACCCGCCGCGGCGCGATGCCCGCCAGCGTGGTGGCGCTGCTGCAGGACCGGGGCAGCGTGCAGACGCTGGACGGAAAGGCGCACCGCACCCGACGGGCGCTGTTCCTCGACCTGATGAGCCCGGAGCGGCTGAAGCAGGGCCGCCGGATTTTCGCGGATGAGTGGCAGGCGGCGGCGGCCGGGTGGCGGGGCCGTACCGTGATGCTGAGGGACGAGGTGCAGAAGGTGATGACCCGGACTGCGCTGCGCTGGTGCGGCGTTCCCTTCACGGAGGACGAGGTCGCCGCCCGCACGGACGAGCTGACGGCGATGATCGGCGCGGCGGGCAGCCTCGGCCCGGCCTACCTGCGGGCGCGGGCGCTGCGGGCGCGGTCGGAACGCTGGGCGCGGGCCGTGGTGCATCGGGCGCGCGACGAGGGCCGGGCGGAGGGGGCGCTGGCCCGCATCGTCGCGCATCGCGACGTGGACGGCAGCGCGCTGAACGACGCGGTGGCGGGGGTGGAACTGCTGAACCTGCTGCGCCCGATCGTGGCGGTCGGGCGCTACATCGTCTTCGCGGCCCATGCGCTCCACCGCCACCGCGACGCCACCACTGCGTTTCTGAACGATGCCCCCGGGGATGCCGCCCGCATCGAGGCGATCGCGCAGGAGGTGCGGCGGCTCTATCCCTTCTTCCCGGTGATCGGCGGGCGTGTGCTGACGCCCTTCACATGGCGGGGCAGGGATTTCGCGGCGGGAGAATGGCTGATCCTCGACCTTTACGGCACGGGACGGGACGGCGCCGCGTGGGACCGGGCCGAAAACTTCGATCCCGCCCGTCACCTGACCGGCGGCGACGCGGGCGGCGCTTTGATCGCCCAGGGGGGCGGCGACATGGAGAGCGGCCACAGGTGCCCCGGCGAATGGCTGACCGTGGCGCTGATGTGCGCGGGGATCGAAGCGCTTCTGGCGCTCGATCACGATGTGCCGGAGCAGGACCTCGACATCCCCCGTAACCGCTTCCCGCCCTGGCCTCGGGACGGGATGCGGATCCGGGTGGCGTCCGGGCCGTCGTTGTTGTGGTCATGACCGGGCGCGGCCGGGCAGCGACGGGCGAAGGGGCAGGGCCTCAGAACACGATCCCGGCGTCCCGGCAGAGCTGCAGCGTGACGCCGGAGAGGTCGGGCGCCTCCCCCGCAGCGGCCGCGTCGCCGCTGCCCGAAGTCAGCGCGTCCACGCTGATGATGGAGACGTTCTCGACCTCATTCCCGTCGCTCGCCGCTGGGCTCTCTCCCGCTTCGGCTGCTGCGGCGCTTCCACCGTCCAACTGATCGGCGCAATGGTCGACGATGGCGGCCATTGCCGCGTGATCTTCGGTGTCGAATTCCTGTGTCCCGAGGTAGAGCGGCTCGGCCGCGGCGGGACCTACGAGACTCGCGGTCAGGAGCGCGGCGGTCAGGGTGAGACGCGGCATCATTCCTCTCAATGCTCCTCTGCCAGATATTCGCGCATCTCGGCCACCTGCCCGGCCGAAACGGGGGCGGCGGGCCGGGGGCCGGTCGCGCGCAGGTAGGTCAGCAGGTCGGCGATCTGCGCGTCGTTCAGCTTCCATGCGAAAGGCGGCATCGCCAGCATGCTGGGCACCGCTTCGGTCGGCTGGGCGCGGGCGCCGCCCAGGATGATCCGGATCGCGGTCGAGGGATCGTCGGCCACCACCTTGTTGGAACTGTCCAGTGGCGCGAAGAAGTAGGGCACGCCGGAGCGGTCGGCGGCGTGACAGGCGGCGCAGTTGTCGAAGTAGAGCCCTTCGCCGGTCTCCAGCCGCGCCTGATCCGGGGTGTCGGCATCCTCCGGCAGGTCGTCGTCGAGGCTTTTTAGATAGGTGGCGACGGCGCCGAGGTCCTCGACGCTCAGGTGCTGGGTGGACAGCGCCACGACTTCCCCCATGCGCTGCATCGGGGCCGTGTGGCTGGTGCGGCCGATCTTGAGGAACTCCACGATCTCCTCGGCGGTCCAGTCCGCGATCCCGCCGTTCTCGCCGCCGCGGATGTTCGGGGCGTACCAGTTCTCAAGCACGCCGCCGCGCAGGTATTCGCCGTCGGCGTCGGCCCCCAGAAGGTTCTTGCCGGAATGGCAGGCGCCGCAATGCAGCGGCCCGTCGACCAGATAGCGGCCCCGGTTCCACGCTTCGGACCGGTCCTGCATGGACACGAAACTCTTGTCTTCGAAGAACAGCAGCTTCCAGCCGCTGACGGATAGGCGGATGTCGAGCGGGAAGGGCAGGTCGTTCTCCGGCTCTTCCGCATGCACCGGCTCGAGCGTCCGGAGATAGGCGAAGATGGCGTCGGTCTGATCCCGCGTCATCAGGGTGAAATAGGGGTAGGGCATAGCGGGATAAAGGTGGCGCCCCTCCCGGTCGATGCCTTCGTTCAGGGCGTTGTAGAAATCCTCCCGCGACCAGAGGCCCAGCCCCGTCTCGTCATCCGGCGTCAGGTTGGCCGAGTAGATCGTGCCGAAGGGCGTGCCCAGGGCGCGTCCCCCCGCGAAGGGGACGCCGTCGTTCTCGAGGTCGGTGTGGCAGGCCTTGCAGTCGCCGGCGAGGGTGAGGTAGCGGCCCCGGTCGACCTGTGAGAATGACAGCTCCTGCGCGCCGGAGGCGCCCGCCGAAAGGGCACAGGCCAGCCCCGCGGCGGCGATGGTGCGGATCATGCCCGGGCCCCTCATGCCTGCACCAGCGGGCCGGGCTGCGGCAGGTACTGGTTGATGATCGCGTCGACGGACCAGTAGGCCAGCGCGCCCACTGTGCCGGTCGGGTTGTACCCGGCGTTCTGCGGGAAGAGGCCCGCCCCGGCGACGAACAGGTTCGGCACGTCCCAGCTTTGGCCGTAGCGGTTGACCACGCTGCTGGCCGGATCCGTGCCCATGATGGTGCCGCCGGTGTTGTGGGTGGTCTGGTAGGGGACCGAGTCGTAGGAGCCGCGCCGCGCGCTCACGTTGACCTCGCGCCCGCCCATGCCGCGCGCGATCTCTTCGGCGACCGGAGTGATATGCTCGGTCAGCCGCCGGTCGTTGACGGTGAAGTCGTAGGTCATCCGCAGGAGCGGCCGGCCGTAGCTGTCGGTGTAGGTCGGGTCGAGGTCGAGGTAGTTGCTGCGGTGCGCCATCGACGCGCCATGCACGCCCACGGTCGCGGTCTTGAGGTAGTTCGCCTGCACCGCGCGCTTCCATTCGGCACCCCAGCCCGGCGTGCCGTCAGGCACCGGGTGGCTTTCGATCGGGCGGGCGTTGGTGGTGTAGCAGGCGATGTAGCCGCCGCCGATGAACCCCAGCCCGGAATGGTCGAAATTGTCGCCGTTGTAATCGTCGGCCACCATCCCGAGCGCGCCGGCCCCGACGAAGCCGTTGGTGAATTCCTCGTCGAAGAAGACGGTCGCGCCGGACATCACCTGATAGCAGTAGTTCTTCCCGACCACGCCCTCGCCGGTGCGCGGATCGTAGGGCTCCCCGATCTCGGACAGCAGCATCAGGCGCGTGTTTTCCAGCGGATAGGCGCAGAGCACGACGATCTCGGCGGGCTGGAAGAAGGTATCGCCGCTGGTGTCGATGTAGGTCACACCGGAGGTGCGCGATCCGCCCCCCTCGGTTTCGATCTTCAGGACCTCGGAATGCGTTCGCAGGGCGAAGTTCGGCCGCTGCATCAGGACCGGGATGATCGTGGTCTGCGGCGAGGACTTGGAGTAATTGCCGCAGCCGTGCTTCTCGCAGAACCCGCAATAGGTGCAGGGGGCGAGCTGCAGGCCCAGCGGGTTGGTGTAGGCGCGCGACATGTTGGCGGAGGGGACGGGGAAGGGGTTCAGCCCGATGTCCCGCGCCGCGGCCTCGAACCGGTCCTGCGAGAAGGTCATCTGCATCGGTGGGTTCGGGTATTCGTCGCTGCGCGCGCCCTCGTAGGGGTTGCCGCCTTCCACGGTTTCCCCGCGCAGGTTGCCGGCCTTGCCGCAGATGCCGCAGATCTTTTCGAAATAATCGAAATGCGGCTCGAGCTCTTCGTAGGTGACGCCGTAATCCTGCACCGTCATGTCCTCGGGCAGGCGGCCGTAGCGTTCCTCGTTGTGGCTGCGTGCGACGAAGTCCGAGGGCAGGAAGCGGTAGGTCTGGCCGTTCCAGTGCACGCCGGATCCGCCGACACCGTTGCCCGGCAGGAAGGATCCCCAGTGCCGCATCGGCAGGGCGGTCTGGGCGCTGTTGTTGCGGAAGGTCACCGTGGATTGCGACGCCTCCTGGAACATGCCGTGCCGCCAGTAGTAGCGCAGTTCATCCTGCGCGAAGGTGGTCGCGAAATCGCCCGGCGTGTCGCGCCACGGCCCGCGTTCCAGCGCCAGCACCTCCAGCCCCGCGGCGGTCAGCTTCTCGGCATAGATCGCCCCGGTCCAGCCGAAGCCGACCAGAACCACGTCGACGGGGGGGAGTTGCTTTGTCATCGGCCACCTCTTCTTTCGTGTGTTCAGGGAGCGGACCAGCCCGGCCGGCCCAGAAGGCTGACCGGCGGCAGCCGGATCGGTGCGCCGTCGTGCGAGACGAAGTCGCGGTAATCGTAGCGGGTGCCGGGGAAGCCGATGTACTCCCACGCGATCATGCCGCGGTTGCCGCCGTAGATCGGATCGGCGAAGTAGCCCTCGATCGTGTTCCTGAGGATCAGATCGAAGAAGGTCTTGGCCGAAACGCCTTCGAAGGTGATTTCTTCTTCATCGAGCCCGGTGAGCACCTCGTCCTGCCGCTCGGCCGTGAGGGCGGCAAAGGGGCCCCCGTCCTGCGCGCGGCACCAGGCATCCAGCTCCGCCAGCGCCCGGCGGTAGAGTTCGGCGGGCGGGTGTTCGCTCTGATAGCCCTGTGTCGCGGTGCCTTCGGCGAAGGGGCCCTGCATGTACCAGTGCTGGCCGCGCCCGTAGAACCCCGCCATCTGGCGGTCGAGGAAGGTGACCACGTCCGCCTCGGTCGCGCCCGGTCCGTCGTCGCCTGACGGGATCAGGCGGGCGCAGATCGCCGCCACCGTCGCCCGCTCGTCCGGGGTGAAGAAATGGGCCTCCTGCGTGCCGTGGTAGGGGATTTCGCCCTCCAAGGGTGACCACGGCATTCCCTCGCCACGGCCGTACTCCTTGGCGAAGAGGCCAGCCGGCGCGGCAAGCGCAGTGCTGCCGGACAGCAGATACCTCAGAACGCGGCGTCGTGTGGGTAGGGTCAAGACCTGCCTCCCTCTGCGTCGGATCGTTGACGCACCTGTCCACGTGCAATGCGGGGCAGGAGCCTCACAGAAGAGGTAGCGGTCTTTCCCGAGGATCAAGAGAAGTGAGGCCGTAGATAAGCGGCCGGGTCGGGCTGCCGGCCCTTGGCCCCCGCGCTGCCCGAGACGACGGGGCGGAGGTCAGAAGCCCGAGACGAGCAAGTCGACGGCCGCGATCATCTCGTCCCGCCAGGCCGAGGCATCGGCCACAGGCGCACCCAGTTGCGCGGTCGGGATGGCCACCATCTGTGACATCAGGATGTAGCAGGGCGTCTCGTTCACGAGGATCGGTATGTGCAACCGTGGCACCGGGCTGCCCCATGCGGTGTGGGGCACGACGGGGGCGCAGAGCGTATAGGGCGTTTCGAGCCCGAGGTCGGTCTGCACCCAGCAGACGAGTTCGTCTCCGTCCCGCAGGCGCAGGATGTTGCCCTGGCTCACGCCGGGCCCGCGGGACCGGGGCGGAACCGGGCGAGGCTGGCGCCATGCTCCTCGAGATGCGCGGCCTCGTCGGCGATGGCGGCCTGCGCCGAAGCGACCCATGCGGCGCGCTCCCGGTCCGCCCGGGACCGGGCGATGCCGTCGTCGATCCAGGTGCGGACCACCTCGGCGATGGAGGTTCCGGCGGCCTTCGCCTCCTGCTCCAGAGCCTGCTTCCGCTCCGGGCCGATATCGCGAATGTTCAGCGGCGTGGGCATTGGGTACCTCTTCTGGCGGCCTGCTTCACATAATGATACACATGTTGCGGCACATTGAAAAGGGACGTCGAGGGAGCCAGGAGGTGTGGCACCCGACGATCCAGCGCCAGCTTCGGGGCCAAAGCTCCGCGATATCCGGGGACCCGCGGCGCCCGGTCAGCTGCGCATCCGTCGGGTTCAGGCGCTGTTGAAAGCGACCGGCTTGGAAGGCGGCGCGAAGTCGGACTCATTCCCGAGCGGCCCCTCTTCATGGCTCCGTTCACAGTCTTGTGAAGTCGACCGCCCTTTGGGCAAGAATTGACTTGCTGGTCAATCCTGTATCTGTTCCGTGCCATTGCCTGATCACAAGGCAAAGTTCCAACAGGAGACAACCCATGACCAAGCTTCCACGCGCATTGAGTCTGTCGGCTTCGGCTCTCGCGCTGGCCCTGGCCGCCGGAGCTGCCTCGGCCGAGACGCTCCGCTGGGCCCGTGTGGCCGATGCGCTGACGCTCGACCCGCACAGCCAGAACGAAGGGCCGACGCTGGCCCTGCTGCGCCACATCTACGGCACGCTTGTGTCGCGCAACGTCGACGGCACTCTCGAGCCCGGTCTCGCCACCAGCTGGAAAATCCACCCCGACGACCCGTCGGTCTGGGTGCTGAAGCTGCGCGAAGGCGTGACGTTCCAGGACGGCGCGGAGTTCACGGCGGAGGACGTGGTCTTCTCGTACGAACGCGTGCTGCACGAAAGCTCGGGTTTCCGCGCGATCCACGCGGATGTCGTCGGCGCCGAGGCGGTCGACGAGCACACCGTCCATGTGCAGATGTCCGGGCCCTCGCCGCTCTACCCGAACAACCTCACGAACTTCTTCATCATGGACAAGGGCTGGGCCGAGGCGAACGACGTCGTCGCGCCGCAGAACTTCGCCGCGGGTGAAGAGAACTTCGCCGTGCGCAACACCAACGGGACCGGGCCCTACCAGCTCGTCTCGCGCGATCCCGAGGTCCGGACCGTTCTGGAGGCCTACGACGGCTACTGGGGCGACGCCCCGCAGGTCACCGAGGTGATCTACCAGCCGATCCCCGAGGCCGCGACCCGCATCGCGGCGCTGCTGTCGGGCGAGGTCGACTTCGTGCAGGACGTCCCGGTGCAGGACATCGCGCGGCTTGAACAGAGCGACGGCGTCAAGGTCGTGACCGGGCCGGAAAACCGCAACATCTTCTTCGCCTACG
>Ga0310345_10000202_pt1 | contig 112706 bp, 105 predicted proteins | sample HC15DNA20500_MG_FD_204667 | JGI IMG/M metagenome (GOLD analysis project Ga0310345, IMG submission 204667) | Marine microbial communities from station ALOHA, North Pacific Subtropical Gyre - HC15-DNA-20-500_MG | ecosystem: Environmental > Aquatic > Marine > Oceanic | place: Pacific Ocean... | reverse complement strand
GCTGTCTTTTCCGAAAGATCAAACAATTCCATGCCTCAAATCCTGATTTACTATTGCTTTCACGCAAGATTTTTCCGATCACTCGCCCCATGAAGCTGACAATTCTGAAAGAAACAAGTCCGGGAGAGACGCGCGTGGCGGCAACCCCGGAGTCGGTGAAGAAGCTTGTCGGGCTCGGACATACCGTCACCATTGAGTCTGGTGCCGGTACCGTTGCGGGTTTTCCCGACAAGGCTTTTTCAGATGAAGGAGCAACCATCGCCAAGACGGCGGCGACAGCGCTGAAAGGTGCTGACGTCCTGCTCAAGGTGCGCGGACCAAGCGCGGCCGAGGCAGCCAAGTATCCGGAAGGCCTGACGGTCATCGCCCTGATGAACCCGTTTGCCATGGGCGACGTGACCGATGCGCTGAATGCGAAGAAGCTGAACGCGCTCGCCATGGAGTTCACGCCGCGGATCACGCGGGCGCAGTCCATGGACGCGCTCTCATCGCAGTCCAACCTTGCTGGCTACCGCGCCATGATCGAAGGCGCGCAGATCTATGGCCGCGCCATGCCGATGATGATGACCGCAGCGGGCACTGTCGCCCCAGCCAAGGTGTTCGTGATGGGCGCGGGTGTTGCCGGCCTGCAGGCGATCGCGACGGCCCGCCGCCTTGGCGGTGTCGTGACTGCGACAGATGTGCGCCCGGCCGCCAAGGAACAGGTTGCCTCGCTCGGTGCGAAATTCATCGCGGTCGAGAATGATGAGTTCAAGGAAGCCGAGACTGCTGGCGGCTATGCCAAGGAGATGTCTGACGATTACAAGAAGCAGCAGGCTGAGCTGACGGCGGCCCACATCGCCAAGCAGGATATCGTCATCACGACGGCGCTGATTCCGGGCCGCCCTGCCCCGGTCCTGGTCAATGAGGATATGGTCAAATCCATGCGCCCCGGCTCTGTCATTGTCGACATGGCCGTCGCTGCGGGTGGCAATTGCCCGCTGTCAAAGCCGGATGAGGTTGTGGATGTAAACGGCGTGAAGATTGCCGGCTTCTCCAACCTGCCTGCGCGCCTGCCCGCAGACTCCTCTTCGCTCTATGCGAAGAATCTGCTGGCCTTCCTGCCGCTCATCACGGCTGAGGACGGCGCGCTCAATCTCGACACGGACGATGAAATCGTCACCGCCATGCTGCTGACGCGCGGCGGAGAAACCGTCAATGAAAGGCTGAAATCATGAAAGCCATCACTGTAATTGCATCCGCAATTGCGCTGGCGCTGCCAGCCCATGCGGCTGAGATATCCAACTTCAATCCGACTGTATTCCTGGCCGCGATCTTCGCGCTCGCCTGCTTCGTCGGATATTATGTCGTCTGGTCGGTGACCCCGGCCCTGCACACGCCCCTGATGGCTGTGACCAACGCCATTTCGTCGGTGATCATCGTTGGCGCAATCGTTGCGGCAGCGTCCCTGACCAACATCAATGGTGGCTGGATCGCCAAAGGGCTCGGCGGCCTCGCTGTGATGCTCGCCAGCGTCAACATCTTCGGCGGCTTCCTCGTCACCCAGCGCATGCTGGCCATGTACAAGAAGAAGGGGGAGTAGGCCGTGGAACAGTTCACAAACACCTGGGCTCCGCTGCTCTATCTCGTTGCGGGCATCCTCTTCATTCTTGCCCTGCGCGGGCTATCCAGCCCGGCGACCAGCCGGAAAGGCAACCGCAACGGCATGATCGGCATGACCATCGCCGTGGGCACGACACTCGTCCTGCTGTGGCCGCTGCTGGACGCCGTTACCTGGGGCATACTGATCGGCGCAGCGGCAATTGGTGGCACCATCGGTGCGATCATTGCCCGGCGCATTGCCATGACGGCCATGCCACAGCTGGTCGCGGCCTTCCACTCTCTGGTCGGCCTGGCAGCCGTACTGGTGGCAGCTGCGGCGCTCTATGCACCAGCCGGATTTGGCATTGGTGCGGTTGACGCGATCAACACGGTCTCACTCATCGAACTGTCGCTCGGTTCGGCGATTGGTGCGCTGACCTTTACCGGCTCGGTGATCGCGTTCGCCAAACTCAATGGCAACATGTCCGGCGCGCCGATCATCCTGCCGGCACGCCACCTGCTGAACATTGCGCTAGGCGCTGGCATCGTTGCGCTGATCGTTATCCTGATCATGTCGAATGGGGCGGCGACCTGGGCGTTCTGGGGCCTCACAGTCCTCGCCTTCATCCTTGGTGTCACGCTGATCATCCCGATTGGCGGGGCGGACATGCCGGTCGTCGTGTCGATGCTCAACTCCTATTCGGGGTGGGCGGCAGCGGCGCTCGGCTTCACGCTTGGCAATTTCGCGCTGATCATTACCGGCGCGCTGGTTGGCTCTTCGGGTGCGATCCTGTCCTACATCATGTGCAAGGGCATGAACCGCAGCTTCATCTCGGTCATCCTGGGTGGCTTCGGCGCTGAAGATGGCGGCGGCGCATCTGCTGGTGCGCAGGTCGACCGACCGTTCAAGCAGGGCTCTGCCGAGGATGCGGCCTTTATCATGAAGAACGCCTCCAAGGTCATCATCGTGCCGGGATACGGCATGGCAGTGGCGCAGGCTCAGCACGCGCTGAAAGAGATGGCCGAAGCGCTGAAGGAAGAAGGCGTCGAAGTGAAGTACGCCATCCACCCTGTCGCGGGCCGGATGCCGGGGCATATGAACGTGCTGCTTGCCGAGGCGCAGGTGCCGTATGACGAGGTGTTCGAACTGGAGGACATCAACTCCGACTTCCGCAATTCCGAAGTCGCCTTCGTTATCGGCGCAAATGACGTGACCAATCCGGCCGCCAAGACCGATACCAGCTCGCCGATCTATGGCATGCCGGTGCTCGACGTGGAGAATGCCGGAACGGTGCTCTTCATCAAGCGGTCCATGGGCTCCGGTTATGCCGGCATCGAGAATGAGCTCTTCTTTCGGGACAATACGATGATGTTGCTGTCCGATGCGAAGAAGATGGTCGAGGAGATTGTGAAGAACCTCTAGGTCCTTCCAGTTCCGTCCAAAATCAGAAAGCCCGGCTGCGATGGCCGGGCTTTTTTGTTTATCTCAATGCTGCGTCTCTCCGCGGCCCTCATCCTGAGTTCGTTGAAGGACACCATAGTGCCCCTCTCCAGCCTCCTCGGGAATCGCAGGGTCGAAGATGGCCCCGTGGTCAAGCCACAGGGAATCACCAAGTGGCTTAAAGATCGGCGTCAATAGCCGTCATCCCGGATTGCGCCGCGGCGCAATTCCGGGACCCAGAACAGCATTCGGCTCCAGCCGCGGCTGGGTCCCGGTCTTTCGCTTCGCGAAAACCGGGATGACGGCCAACCAATAGCCTATTCGTCAAACACGGCTCGTGCTTCGTCTTCGCCCATCATGGCCTGGCGGACCTGCGGGATGTTCGGGCCGCCATAGGAGAGGAATTCGTCGTGGAATTGCTTCCAGCCTTCGGTGCCTGTCGCATCCGGATAGTTCGCAGCGACCCAGTCATCACGCAGCTTGCGGATCATCAGCTTGCCCATGGTGTAGTTTAGATAGGCCGGGTCGTAAGTGCCGCGCGCGGCCTGCTGCATGGATGTGCCGGCATCCTGGTAGCACTCTTTGCGGAACAGCTCATAGCTGTCATCCACGCTCCATCCTTGCGCGTGCAGGCCGATCGCTGAAAGGTAGCGGCAATTGCGCAGCAGGGCTTTTGAGAGCTGGCCGACCCTGGTTTCGAGGTCGCCATCATTGAGACCGGCATCAATCATCATTTCCTCGGCATAGTGCGCCCAGCCTTCTGCAAAGGCGTAGCCGACGAACATCTGTCCGAAGACTGAGTCGGACCGGTTGGCGTGCAGGAAGTTCAGGAAGTGTCCGGGCCAGACTTCGTGCACGGACGTGCCAAGCAGCGCCATCCGGCCTGGAATGTAGGCGGCGCGGGTCGCCTCATCCCATTCCGGGTCGGGCGGCGAGATGTAATAGACCGAGGGCATGCCGGTCTCATACGGCCCGGGAATGGAGATATAGGCGGAGTTCTGCCGGTTATAGGGCGGCGACTCCTCGACCAGCGCTTCTTCCGTGCCGGGGATGGAAACGAGGTCCTTGTCGATGATGAACTGCTTCAGGGCCGGCAGCGAAGCGCGAGCCGCTTCGACCGGGCCGGGGACCGGCTTGTTGGCGGCCATCTTCTTCATGCAGTCGGCGACGCTCTGTCCGGGCGCATAATCGGTGCAGGCGTCGGCGAGTGCCCCCTGATTGGCCTTCAGGTCGGCCCGGCCGATGGCTTCCAGTTCCTCCAGCGAGACATCGACGCCTTCGGTGAGGCGGACCATGTCCGCGAACTTCGTGGCGCCAAGCGCATAACCATCCGGCGTGCCCGGCTGTGACTCGATATAGGCTGCGACCGAACGCATCGCGGCTGCCGCCACCTCGACCACCGCATCATATTCGGCCTGCAGCGCCTCGTCTTCGACTTCAGCAAAGGCCTGCTTCGCGCCATTTTCATAGTGATCGGCAAGCCCATTGAAGCCCGCCGTGCCGAGCTTCACGTAGGTTTCGGGCATGGGCAGCCTGAGATTGGCCTTGGCCTGTTCTGCCGCTTGCGGGACGTTCCTGGCATATTCGATGAACGCCTTCATCCGCGTCTCGGCATCGGCGTAAGGCCGCGCGACATAGACGCTTGGGCCAAGCGGTCCGAGATAGAAGGACGGATTGAGGTACGGCTCATCAGCATCAGACAGCCAGAACAGCTCACCCTGCATCGTATTGATGAAATACTGGCGCTCAAAGGCGTCGGCAGCGCTGAGCGTTGCCGGATCGATGGCCTTGGCGGCGGTGATCATGCTCCTGCGATAGTCGATCTGCGCCTGCAGGCCTGCCTCGCTGAAATCTGGTAGCTGCCCGTCGAATTCGTGCTTGCCTTGCGAGATGGCGAATGTCGGGTTCAGTTCGAAATACCCGTCGAGAAAATCCGCCATGAAGGCGTCCCAGCTTGCTGTCTCGGCTGCGGTTTCAGCGGACGGCGCAGACACGGAAGCGGTGTTTGGCGCGGTTGTTGTTTCGCTCGTCGTGCAGCCTGCAAGCATGAGCGTTCCGGCCGAAACGGCGGCCATCAGGGTCGGGAATTCCATGGATTGCCTCCAACAGCTAGTTGCGATGGACGTGACAAGATCACGATCAGGGGTGCGGCGCAAACGTGAAAAGGCCCGGCGGTCTGCCGGGCCCTTCGACCTGCTTATTGTTTCGTTTCGACGCCTGGGTCCGGTACCGAATAGGCGTCCTCAAGAATGTGCCCGTCGGGCTTTTTCTTCAGCGCGGCGCGGGCTTCGATCTCTGCGCTAGAATCGTCGTCCGTGCCATCATTGGGGGCATTCGGAACGCGCTCGTCCTGCATGTTGGTGACAAGGTCCGAATCAGCGCCTGCCTGTGCGGCGACGGGTGCGCCGTCCTTGTAGCCTGCTGTGGACGTGGACTGGTTTTCCAGTTCCTTGCCCTTGCGAAACTCTTCGCCATAGCCGCGCTGACGGCTGACTTCTTCTTCTCGTTCGATGTCGCGTTCTGCCATCTGGGCCTCCTTGGAACTTGCTTCACAAAGGAAACGGGCAGGACGGCGGCGAGGTTCCGAACGGACTACCGCGTATGGCTCGGCCCGAAGAGGATCGCATTGGCGAGCAGGAGGTCGAGACCATTGAGATAGGCGCGCGTCACCGGGCTTTGCGTGAACCCGATCACCATGCCGGCGCCCTCTGGCTGGACCATCACAAAGGGCTTGTAGGCAAGCTGCGCGCGGTTCTCCTCCCAGAGATAACCGCTGGCAACGAGGTCATCAGCGCCCGCGAAGCGGAACACATTGGTGCCGTCTGCAGCGTTGAGCGGCTGGTAGATGCCGGACCCGGTGTAGAGGGCGACAGCCGCATCATAGCCTGAAGACAGCCAGTGATCAGTGTCTGCAACGACATTGGCGAGCACACCCGGCACGTCTTCAGGCGAAGCGTGCGAGTGGGCGACAATGGCTTCATAGGCTTCATCATCCTCAATCAGAGTTCCCTTTGCCGGGCCCTCCTCGTCTTCCTTGCCGTTGGCTTCAGCATCTGAATAGGCAAGCTCCTGCCGCGTCGAAAGGAGGCCGGCATCTTCGTCGGCGAGGTAAGACACGGCAGACCCGAACCCGACCAGGACGCCGCCGCGCTGGACATAGGATTTCAGGGCGGCTGTCCCGCCGCCGCCAAGCCGTCCCTCGAAGCCGTAGCTGGTGGATGGCAGGATGATGACGTCATAACGGTCAAGATCAGCGCGGGCGAGCGAACGGACACGGATTGGCGTCACGGGCAGTCCGAGCTGGCGCTCGATGACATAGCGGGCCGCGCCGGCATCTGTCGCGCTGGTGCCTTCGCCCCAGGCCATTGCGACCTTCGGGAAGGAAATGGGCGTGAACTTGTCGCTGCCATAGTTCGGGCCGTCCTCGACCCAGCTGGAACGGAGCGAGACGACTTCCGCGCCGATGTCTGTCGCGAGCGAATTCAGCCGGGCGCCGAGGTCCGCCTCATTGGCAGCGGCCGGGAAAACGATCGTGCCGCGCGGGAATGACCGCCCTTCAGCGAGGAAGGCTTCAGAGGTGACGCGGCCGAATGCACCGTCCTTCAGCGCCGCAAAAGCGAGTTTCGCCTGACCGGTATCAGTCCATGGAATGGCGTAGCCATAGGCGCTCGTTGAGGCCGTGATTGCTCGGATCGCATCATCCGGGGCGACACTGGTGGCGTTCGACAGATTGGCTCGGGCACAGGTGCGGCTGGTGACACCATCCATCAGGGGAAGCGACCAGGCGGTCACATCGTAGAGCTCATGATTGAGACCACGGTCCCGGCGCGATTCCTGCTCGTCGACAAAGTCTTCCGGCAGGTTCGTTTCCTGCTGCAGAAGCGTCGCGATGCGCTTGCCGCTCGGCTGCGCGCGATCAATGATGATCGCCCCATCAGGGTAGCGGATGCCACAGGCTTCAAAACCGGGGCCCACGCGCTGGACAATGATGTCCTGAGCGGCAAGACGACGGGCGAGCTGCTCGGCCTGCCAGCGCCGGTCGGCAAGATCAAAGATGAAATACCGGTCGCTCGCGCCGCGTGCGTCAGCGATGGCCTGCTGACGATAGGTTGCGAAGTCACCGAGGAAGAGATCGTGATTATTGGCGACGACTTCGGCGGTCGAAAGCGTTGCGATGAAGTGGTGTTCGACACCGTCCTTGTAGGTGAGGACCGTGCCATCGCTGCGTTCGAACTTGAGGCCGCGCGCCGAACCCTGCTCATAGGTCATCGCGATAGCCCCACCGAGGGTTGGCCACATGTCACCATAGCCCGGATAGAAGGCATCGTAGACTTCGCGGGTGAAATAGTCATAGCCGCGCTGGTCGAACCAGCGGGCATGATTGCGCCCGATCAAGGCCTGCTTCGCCTTCTGCGCATCGGTGATGTTCGGATTGAACGGGTCAGCCGCCGGCGCAAAGAAGTAGGAGCTGTCACCGCTCATCTCGTGGGCGTCGACAACGACGACCGGGTTCCATTCAAGGATGCCGGCGACACGGCCGCGCGTTTCGGGCTGGGTCAGAGCGAACCAGTCGCGGTTCATGTCAAACAGGTAGTGGTTGAAGCGGCCGGCGGGCCAGGGTTCGTCATGCTCGGCGCTGGCACGGTCGGCGAAGGATTCGAGGCCGCGCGCCGCTTCAAACGAATGAACGAAGCGGGCGCGCCCATCCGGGTTCTGCATCGGGTCAATGATGATGATGGTTTCGCGGAGGATCTGGTCCACAATGGCATCGCCGCGGGCAGCGAGCAGGTGATAGGCGAGCGCGAGACCGGCATCGGTGCCGGAAATCTCATTGCCGTGGACGCTATAGGAGAGCCAGACGACTGCCGGCGTGCTCGTCAGAATGTCGGCGCGGTCCTGAGCGGAGAGTTGAGCTCCTGAGGCTAGACGGCTGAGATTGGCCTTGGTCTGCTCGAGCCGCGTCATGTTCTCGGGCGAAGAAATGACAGCGTAGATCAGTGGGCGACCTTCCCAGGATTCGGCATACTCAGTGATCTGCATCCGGTCCGGCGCGGCTTCGGCGAGGGCTTCCATGTAGGCAATCGCGTCTTCGGGACGCGTAATCTCATCGCCCGGCGCGTGCCCGATCTCCTGCTCCAGCGTCGGGATCGCCGGGTCGGCATTGATATCCAGGAAGGACTGGGCATGGGCCAGTCCGCACAAGCTCAGGGCCGCCATCAGGCTCGCGATCAGTTTCATTCATACCCTCCCCGGCACCCGCCGGTCTGTTCACCCACTCCTGCTAAAGAACAAGGCGGACATCAGCTCAAGCAATTCTGCGTGAAATTGCTGGCCAGTGACTGCAATTGCTTCAAATTTCGGCGACAGCAACGCTGAGCCTGTATTTGAAGTGACTCGGCCCCCCAATCACGACAAGCTGCACCTATGAACCGGAAGCTCGATATTGCGGTGTGTGGGGCGGGGATTGGCGGACTGGCCGTGGCCACCCTGCTGTCGCGGCAGGGCCATCGCGTGACGCTTTTTGATCAGTATGACGAACCCCGACCGGTCGGATCCGGCCTGATGCTGCAATCGACAGGGCTTGCGGTGCTGGGCGCGATGGGATTGTCCGGGCGGGTCTTGCAGCTTGGCAGCCGTCTGGAGCGGCTCTGGGGCCGGTCGGAGCCGTCTCGGCGCACCGTGCTCGATGTTCGGTTTGAGACGCTCCGGCCGGGTCATTTCGGTCTCGGCGTGCAGCGCCAGATGCTGTTCGACACGCTCTATCAGTCAGCGCTGGCGGAGGGCCTGTCGCTACAGACATCCCGGCGCGTCGAGACAGTCGACCGGCACACCGGCCAGACCGGGTTCGAGACGGGCCAATTCGTCGATGGCTTCAACCTGGTGATCGATGCGCTCGGCGTGCGCTCACCGCTGACACGCGCGCCGAAACGCGAACTGGCCTATGGCGCGCTGTGGACCACCCTGCCCTGGCCTGCTGATGGCCCATTTGAGAAAGCTGCACTGGAACAACGCTACCGCGCCGCGCGGCAGATGGCAGGTGTGATGGCATCGGGAAAGACGAGTGACGGCGCACCCGAAAGCCTCACCTATTTCTGGTCGATCCGCGCTGACCGGTTCGACGCCTGGCGCAGCGCGTCGCTGGACAGCTGGAAAAGCGAGGCCAAAGCGCTCTGGCCGCAGACAGATGCCTTGCTCAATCAGATCAACAGTCATGACCAGATGGTCTTCGCCCGATACAGGCATCGCACGCACCGCGATCCGGTGAGCGGGCCGAGACTGGTGCATATTGGCGATGCCTGGCACGCAGCCTCGCCCCAGCTTGGCCAGGGCGCGAACATGGCGCTGCTCGACGCCTATGCGCTCAGCCTCGCACTGGACGCGACCAATGATGTCAGCCTTGCCCTGGCGCGGTACCGGTCCTTGCGTCAATCCCATGTCGGCCTGTACCAGTTGATGAGCTGGCTGTTTACGCCCGTCTATCAGGGCGATGGCCGGTTCACGGCGTGGCTGCGCGACTATCTTGCTGCGCCGCTGTCACGCATTCCGCCAGCGCCGAAACTGCTCGCGGGCATGGTGACGGGCGCATTCGGTTCGCCGCTCGGCAGGCTTGGATTGCGGGACTGATCTGGACGGGGCGACTGCCCCCGTGCGAAGAGGGGCACCTAGATAGTTGCAATCGCAAAGAGTTTCTCATGACTGCCAATCTCGACGCGCTGAAGACCATCGAGCAACGCCTGCTCTGGCTCTCGGCCTGGACGATCCACAACGCCAACAATATCCGCCCCAAGGAAGACGGTGCGATCAAGGTTGGCGGGCACCAGGCGTCCTGCGCGTCCATGGTGCCGATCATGACGGCGCTCTATTTCCATACGCTCAAGCCCGAAGACCGGGTGGCGGTGAAACCCCATGCCTCGCCTGTCTTCCACGCCATGCAGTACCTGATGGGAAACCAGACGCGCGAAAAGCTGGAGAATTTCCGCGGCTGGGGCGGCGCGCAATCCTATCCGAGCCGGACCAAGGATGTGGACGATGTCGACTTCTCGACGGGATCTGTCGGCCTCGGCGTGGCGGCGACAGCGTTCAACTCGCTGGTGCAGGATTATATCCACGCGAAGGAATGGTCGAAAGACATGAAGCTCGGCCGGCAGGTCGCGCTGGTCGGTGATGCCGAGCTCGACGAGGGCAATGTCTATGAATGCCTTCAGGAAGGCTGGAAACATGACCTTCGCAACACTTGGTGGGTGATCGATTATAACCGCCAGAGCCTCGACGGCGTCGTGCATGAAGGTCTCTGGGAAAAGATCGATGCGATCTTCAAGGCGTTTGGCTGGCGCACCGTCGTGCTGCGCCACGGCGTCCTGCAGCGCGAGGCGTTCAGGGAGCCGGGCGGCGAAGCGCTGAAAGCGTGGATCCAGTCCTGCCCGAATTCCGACTATTCCGCCCTCACCTATCAGGGTGGCAAGGCGTGGCGCAAACGCCTGATGGACGATATTGGCGACCAGGGCGACGTCACCAGGCTGCTCGACAAGCGTTCCGATGAAGAACTTGACGCGCTGATGAACAATCTTGGCGGCCAGTGCCTCGCGACGCTGACCGAGGCCTTCGATGCCATTGACGACGACAAGCCGACCGTCTTCCTCGCCTATACGATCAAGGGCTGGGGCACGCCGCTCGCCGGCCACAAGGACAATCATGGTGGCATCATGAACAATCCGCAGATGGCGGACTTCCAGAAGAAGATGGGCGTGCCGGAAGGCGAAGAATGGGAAAAATTCGCAACGGTCGATGACCCGGACGCGCTGCAGGCCTTTCTCGATGAAGCCCCCTTCTTCAGGGACGGCATGCGCCGTTACACTGCGCCGGAGGTGAAAAGCCCAGGCCCTGTCTGGCTGGATGACCGCGAACTCGCAACGCAGGCCGGTTTCGGCAAGATTCTCGACGGCCTCGCCAAATCCAGGTCCGAGCTCGCTGACCGGATTGTGACCATGTCGCCGGATGTGACCTCATCAACTAACCTTACCGGCTGGGTCAACCGGCGCTCGCTCTTTGCCCGCCGCGAGGTCTCTGACACGTTCAAGGAGAACTCGATCCCGTCCGCGCAGAAATGGGAATTCTCGCCCGAAGGCCAGCATTTCGAGCTTGGCATTGCGGAGATGAACCTCATGCTGCTGCTCGGTCAGGCCGGGCTCGCGCATTCGCACTTTGGCGAACGGCTGCTGCCCATCGGCACTGTGTACGACCCGTTCATCGCGCGTGGTCTCGATGCGCTCAACTATGCCTGCTACCAGGATGCTCGGTTTATCATTGTCGGCACGCCATCCGGCATTACACTCGCGCCCGAAGGCGGCGCGCACCAGTCGGTTGGGACGCAGCTGATCGGGATGAGCCAGGACGGTCTTGTGAGCTTCGAGCCGGCCTTCCTCGACGAACTTTCCATCATCATGGACTGGAGCTTCGACTATCTGCAGCGCTCCGGAGAAAACGACCCGGATGAGCGCACATGGCTGCGCGACGAGACGGGCGGCTCGGTCTATCTGCGCCTCTCGACCCGCCCCATCGAACAGCTTGGGCCGCGCAACCGCGATGATGAAGAGTTTCGCCGCGGAGTGGTCGATGGCGCCTACTGGTTGCGAAAGCCGGGGCCGAATTGCGAAGTCTTCATCGCCTATCAGGGCGTCGTCGCGCCAGAAGCCATCGAAGCGGCAGGACGTATCGGCAATGACCGTCGCGACATTGGCGTCCTCGCTGTGACCTCCGCCGACCGGCTCAATTCAGGCTGGACGGCCGCCCGCCGCGCCCGCGCGCGCGGCCATACAACTGCCGTTAGCCAGATCGAGCGTCTGATGGCGGGCGTGCCGCGCGACGCGACCCTCATCACCGTCACTGATGGCCACCCGGCCACGCTCGCCTGGATCGGCTCTGTCGCCGGCCACATGACCGCGCCCCTCGGGGTCGAGCATTTCGGCCAGACCGGCACCATCCCCGACCTCCACCGCCACTTCCAGATTGACAGCGACGCCATCGTCGCGGCAGCGCAGCATCTGAGTGCCGGACGCCGGATCAGGCTGGCGGGGAGTTAGCCACTACCCCGCGGCCAGCGCCTGACACACATGCGCGTCTGGTTCTTCGGCGCAGAAGTCGGGGGGGCCGGCGTCGATCCAGTATTCATAGAGGCCGAGCTCTTTTGTGATCTCTGTGAAGCGCGGGCCGGACCGGACGCTGCGGTGGCGCGGATCATACATGACAACGGCTGTCACGAACCGCCCTTTCCGGCTTTCCTGGTCAGCAATGCTGAGCAGGGTATCGTCCGCATCGCCCTGCACGAGCAGCATGAAGGCGAGGAAAGCGGGCATGTCGGCTGCATACTGGTCGGCGATATAGGTCTTGAAGGCGTCATAGCGCTCCGGGTCGCCACTTTCATAGACGTCGGTCGCCTCAACGTAATGGCGACATCCCTCTCCGAGCGGGCATTCGGCCAGCCAGGCGCGCATCGCCGTGTAGTCTTCCTCCCATAGGTACGTGGTCCAGCGCGCGAACCAGAGATTTGGATAGTGCAGGCCGAGCTCATGCCAGAGATAATCGAGTTGGCGCACGCCCTCTTCGCGGTCGCCATAAAACGTGGTCGTCATGGCAATCTCGTTGAGAGCCGGAGGCGAATTCGGTTCGATTACCAGCGTTCGTTCGGCCAGGCGCAGTGACTCGTCGAGATAGCCTGCTTCCCGAAAATGGCCCGCCGCCCAGATCAGGATGGTCGCATTCCCAGGCTCCGCCTCAATTGCCTCTTGATAGATCTGGCGTGCACGGCGCCACTCGCCGCGACGTTCCGCGATTTCGCCCATGAGCGTGCGAGGTTCAACCAGTTCCTGGTTGAGACGCAGGGCACGGTCTGCCGCCAGCAGCGCCTTGTCGAGCGAGGCTTCAACGTCGAGGGTCTCGTCATAGGTCGGATAGGTGGCCCAGGCCGAAGCGAGAGCGGCCCAGGCTTCGGCGAAATCCTCATCCTGCTCGACAGCCTGTGTCAGCAGCAGAACAGCGCGCCTGTTCTGGTCCTTGCCCCGCTGCTTCCAGAGGGCGAGGCCGCGTTCATAGAGGTCAAGCGCATTGGCATTGTCGCTCAGCGGCGCGGTGCCGGGCGCGGCTGGGTCTGCTGTGTCGCGGCGAAGATCGAGATAGCCGCCAATATTGAGCGCCAGGAGGACGACAATCACCACCCCCGCCACCCATGGCCAGACGGTCGGTGCGATCCGTCCGGGGCCTCCCTTTGGCCCGGTGCGCTCAGCGTCCGGGTCACCCTCCGGCGCGCGTGAGCGGATCCACGCATCCAGCTCTGCCGGAAGGGCATAGACGGTGCTGCGCGCCTCGTGGACCTGACGATGAACCGGCAGTCCTTCCTCGGCCTCCCAGCGGCGGGCGGTGCGTTCGCTGCAGCCGACATGGCGCGCAATGCGCTTCCAGCCGATCAGGCGGTCGCCATCCGGAACCGAACTGTCAGTTGCCATACCTGCCCTGCCTTACGTCCTTCCTTCTTCCGATGCCTACCGCAGCAAAGATGAACGGACAATTGCGGTCATGGCCGCGGCCAGGAGCGGTCACGGCCGCGCCGCCTGTAGAAATCGCTGCAGGACCGGGCTCAGCTGTCGGTCATCCAATGCGGGAGATGAGCATGCTACCTTTTCCACGAGCCCACTATTATGTCGGCGCCTTCCTGATCGCGACCTTTGCAGCCTTCTGGCCGTCCTATTTTGCTGTCCTGAAGGAATCCTCCTTTGCCAATCACCTGCACGGCATCACGGCAACGCTCTGGATCGTGCTCATCATGGCGCAGAACTGGACGATCCATAATCGCAAGCGAAGCGCGCACAAGTGGCTTGGCCTGTCGAGCCTCGCGCTCATCCCCTTCTTCACGGTAGGCGGCCTGCTGACGACACAGAACATGGTCACGGGCGACGGGATCTTCACGCAGATGTTCGGAATCCGGCTGTCACCGGCCGACCTCGTCGCCACTTTCCTCGTCTGCCTGTTCTTCGCGCTGGCGCTCCGCAACCGGCGGAATGTCCACCGCCATTCACGCTACATGTTGGCAACGATCACCCTGCTGATCGGGCCGGTCGTCGGGCGCATCGTCAATAATTACGTGCCGGGCTTTGTCATCATGGGGCCGCAGGACCTGCCGAAATTCGCCGAGGGCGTGACGATCGCTGTCGGCTTCGCTGTCATCCTGCTCGCCATCATGGTCTGGCGGGACTATCGCAATGGGCGGCCAACCCTGCCCTTTACGCTCGCCCTGATCGGAACGCTGGTCATGTATAGCGGCTTCTTCGTCTGGGGAGACAGCGACGCCTGGCGCGCCGTGACGCAAGCCTATGCAGCGGTTCCAGCCTCGGTGCTGTGGCTCGTCGGCATGGCCATGGGCATTGTCGCCGGCGCATGGGGCTGGCAGGCCGGCAAGCGGCCGAAGAAGCGGGCGGCCCCCGCTGCAACCATCCCGCCAGGTAATCCAACAGCCTAGCGGACAGTCTGCGGGCGAGTGGGGACGCAACGCAGCCGGAACGGGCGAAGTCGAAAGGCTTCGTCCGTTCTCATGCCATCAACGACCCGCCCAATTGCTAGCGCGATGAACCGAGAAAGAACGCGGCACAAGGCGCTGAGGGAAGCGCGGGTGTAGCGATTGATCCGAGTCGAGGCGTTAGAGGGTAAGCCCCCCTCCCCCGCCTGCGGGGGAGGTGCCCCAAGGGCGGAGGGGGAAGCAGTGCATTTTGTAGCTCCCTCCTCAGAGCAGCTACGCCGCCCACCTCCCCCGTGCACGGGAGAGGAGAAGCAAACCTTATTGCATTGGGAAATGCCTAGTTTACCTCGAAGACTTCATCCCTGTGATATGCAAGATACTCCGGCAGCGGTCGAAATTTTGCGGGTTTCAAACGGATATCTTCGTTGAACAGTGATCGGACATGATCCGGGACAATGATCTTCGAGGACACCAGCATGCTCAGATCGTCGCGAAACGAAATCATTCCGCGGTCGAATGCGCGGTCATGCAACGGGTTGAGGCTAATGCCGTTTCGGGGATCGAGGCGCGTATCTTCCCGCGCCCTCCATGGAACGATATGGCTTGCAGTCAGCAATTCTGGCGAGACTTTACCGATTACAGCGCATTGATTGTCGTAAGACGGGAGGACGATCTCCCGAAAAACCCGTTGGTTCTGGCGCACTTTCACCGTGCGCTCGACTTCCTTGCCTTCGGCGACTTCGAGCACAACTGATTGCTCCGCTTCATTGTAGAAGATTTCGTTGACGATCCGCCTAGCGCGCTCAATAAATTGCGTCGGATGCGCGGTGAAGTCCGCCCATACCTCTCTGTCCAGCGAGGATGCGTTTCCAAGACCCCTCCGGTCTAAATCCTCATCCAGCGACGCAAGATTCACGAGTTTCATGGCCAGCGCACTCGGCGTGCGCCCGATCTGTCCGGCGAGTGCGATAATCTCTGGATTGCCGCTATGCAGCCGCCCGAATGGCAGCCGCGTGTAAAGCTCAATCGCGAGCGTGACTTCTCTGCGATCCCAGTTCTGACGTGCCATCCAGCTCCCGGCTGCTTTCCCCTCTAACAGCCGAGACTATCGCATGCGCTCGATTACGAAAGTCTTGCGGCAGATCGCCGGAGGCTACGGCTTCCAGGAGTGCCAGCATTTCAGGTGCCGCGATCAAAAGGTGGAGGATGCGGTCTGTCTCAGGCCCCAAGCACGGACTAATAGCCGCGACCAGATAGTCGTCCGCGAGTTCGATGGCCCGGCAGGTCTCGCCAGCCGCTTCTTCGAGAAGCTCGATCACTTCATCGGTGTCCCGAACACTATCGCGAAACTCGAACATGATCGCTCCATTGGCCACTATTGCAATCTAAAGATGTTTTTCCGATAAATACAATCGGCACCACTCCTGACACACCCCTGTCAGCAGCTCCCCCTTTACCTTCCTGCCCGTCCGCACCATCTTCGCGTTCATGGCTCGTTCCCCTTCTTCTGGCGTCGCTGATGCAGGCGCGACATTCAACTGGTCTGGCGCGGCGCGCGATGCGGCGGGCGGGCTGCCGTCCGACAACTGGACGCCGCACAGGCCGGACCGGCAGTGGGAGAAGATCGAGGGTGGCAAGCGTTTCAAGGTCGCCTCGGACTATGAACCGGCGGGCGACCAGCGCACCGCTATTCCCGAACTGGTCGAGGGCATACAGAATGGCGAGCGCGACCAGGTCCTGCTCGGCGCGACCGGTACCGGCAAGACCTTCACCATGGCCAAGGTCATTGAGGCGGTGCAGCGCCCGGCCCTGATCCTCGCGCCGAACAAGACACTCGCCGCGCAGCTCTATGGCGAGATGAAATCCTTCTTCCCGGACAATGCGGTGGAGTATTTCGTCTCCTATTACGACTATTACCAGCCGGAAGCCTATGTGCCCCGCTCGGACCTCTATATCGAGAAGGAATCCTCCATCAATGAGGCGATCGACCGGATGCGCCACTCGGCGACGCGGGCGATCCTGGAGCGGGATGATGTGATCATCGTCGCTTCGGTCTCGTGTATCTACGGTATCGGCTCCGTCGAGACCTACACATCGATGACGTTCAAGCTGGAGGAAGGCCAGCGCATCGATCCGCGCGAAGTGGCGCAGAAGCTGGTCGGCCTGCACTATACGCGCAACGACGCCGCCTTCCAGCGCGGCAGCTTCCGCCTCAAGGGCGACGTGCTCGACATCTTCCCGGCGCACTATGATGACTGCGCCTGGAAGCTCTCCTTCTTCGGCGACGAACTGGAGAGCATTGTCGAATTTGACCCGCTGACCGGCAAGAAGATCCAGGAGCTGCCGGCGATCAAGCTTTACGCGAACAGCCACTATGTGACGCCGCGTCCGACGCTCAACAATGCCATCGGCGCCATCAAGCAGGAGCTGAAGGAAACGCTCGCCCATTTCGAGAAGCATGGCAAACTGCTCGAGGCGCAGCGCATCGAACAGCGCACCACTTATGACCTCGAAATGATGGCCGCGACGGGCAGCTGTAACGGCATCGAGAACTATTCGCGCTATCTCACCGGTCGCAAGCCCGGCGAGCCGCCGCCGACCATGTTCGAATACCTGCCGGAGAACGCCCTCGTCTTCGTCGATGAGAGCCACCAGACCGTGCCGCAGATCGGCGCCATGTTCAAAGGCGACTTCAACCGCAAATCGACGCTCGCCGAATATGGCTTCCGCCTGCCAAGCTGTATCGACAACCGGCCGCTGAAATTCCCCGAATGGGAGGCGATGCGGCCGCAGACCGTGCACGTCTCGGCGACGCCGGGGCCGTGGGAGCTGGAACAGACGGGCGGGGTCTTCACCGAGCAGGTGATCCGTCCAACGGGACTTGTCGATCCGCCAGTGGAGGTGCGCCCGGTCACCGGCACCAAGGAAAACGGCAACATCAACCAGGTCGATGACCTGATGGCCGAGGTGAAGGCGGTCGCGGCCAAGGGCATGCGCTCGCTCGTCACCACGCTGACCAAGAAGATGGCCGAGGACCTCACCGAATATCTCCATGAGAATGGGGTCAAAGTGCGCTACATGCACTCCGACATCGACACGGTGGAGCGGATCGAGATCATCCGCGACCTCAGGCTCGGCGAGTTCGACGTGCTGGTCGGCATCAACTTGCTGCGCGAGGGGCTCGATATTCCCGAATGCGGCTTTGTCGGCATTCTCGATGCGGACAAGGAAGGCTTCCTGCGCTCCGAGACCTCTCTGGTCCAGACGATTGGCCGGGCCGCGCGGAACGCGGAAGCCCGGGTTGTTCTTTATGCGGACAAGATCACCGGCTCGATGCAGCGCGCCATGGACGAGACCGAACGGCGCCGCGAGAAGCAGATCGCCCACAATGAGGAACACGGCATCACGCCGACCACGATCAAGCGCGCCGTTGCGGACATTCTCAAGGATCTCGGCGAGAGCCGCGGCAAGTCCCAGCAGCTCAAGGGCGGCAAATCCCGCCGCCTCCCGCGCGGCGTCTCGGAGGACAAGGCCCCCGCCCTGGAGCCCGGCTCAGGCCACAACCTCAAGGCCGTCATCGCCGACCTGGAGAAACAGATGCGCGAAGCAGCGGCGAATCTGGAATTCGAGGAAGCAGCGCGACTGCGGGATGAGGTGAAGAAGCTTAGGGAGGAGGAGTTGGGGCTTTAGGTCGATGATGGGCTGGGCGTGTGGGACTTACTTAGCAAACCGAACAACTTACTTTATTTAGAGTGTCGCCTATGCTTGATTTCGTCACCATTCAAGATCGAGCAATTATAGGTAAAGTTGGAAATTCAATTCCCCACTCCGATTGAAGCTTTCATCGACTATCGCACATTCGTGGAAGACCAAGTCGCGCCTGCTCGTTCCAACGAAGAGCTAGCGGAATTTCTTTACGCCAGCAGCTTCCGCGGACTTACGCCCGAATTAGCGGCAACGGTCAAAAACTGTGTTGCAGAGGAGTGGGACGTAAAGAGCGAAAATTGTATCATAGTGGGTTCCGCGCGTCTGGGTTTCTCGCCAGTAGATAAGCCTAGTACGCCGATGAGAGAGTCTAAGTCTGCTGGACGGCCATTTTGCGATGCATCCGACATCGATATCGCAGTTATCTCTGAACAAAAGTTCGATGAAATATGGGAGCAGCTATTCCGCGCATTTCCTCACTATCGATCATGGCCGGACCTATCAAGTTTTCGAAAGTATATGTACAGAGGATGGCTTCGCCCAGATAAAATGCCGTTCAAGTTTTTCGGGCGAAAGGCTTGGTTCGATAAGTGCAACTTGATATCAAAAAAAGCTATCGACTCCACCTTAGTGGTTTCCATCGCTCTTTATAAAAGCGAATTCTTTTTCCAAGAAGCTATGGGCACTTCGGCGCATACGATAAGAAGTAGGTTGGCCGAATGAGTATAACATCGACTACTAAACGTATCAGCGAAATAATTAGAGACGTGCAAGAAGGCCGACTTATTCCCCGTCCGCCTTTCCAGAGACGAAAAGTGTGGTCCAACAAGGACAAGTCATTCTTTATCGACACGATCCTACGCGAGTATCCATTTCCAGAGATTTACTGGGCTGATGGAAAAGTCGACACAACCACGGGTGCCAGCACAACAATGATCGTCGATGGTCAACAACGGGTTTCGACGCTCGTTGAGTATTTCACTGGCGACGAAGATTTCAGGCTGTCACCCGAAATAACTCCGTATGCCGAACTGTCCGAAGAACAGAAAAAGAAGTTCTTGAACTATGTTGTTGTGGTGCGCCATCTGGGTGACTTGTCGAAAGAGAAGGTCATAGACGTCTTCAATCGGATCAACATTACTTCCTACAACCTCAATTCGATGGAAATCAACAATGCTGTATACGATGGGCCTCTAAAGAAGCTTGCAGAGGGCTTGGCGCAATCTGAGTTCTTCTCTCAAAACAGAATTTTCAAACCCATGCAGCTGAAACGAATGGGGGATGTTCGTTACACCCTCACTGTGCTGGTGAGCATGATGGATGGTTACTTTAATCGGGATGAAAAGCTGGAAGAATACCTAGCGCTCTACAACGACGTTTTCCCTAGGGAAGAAGAAATCCGCAAGCGCTTCGAAGACACCGCCGCGTACATTGAGACGTGCGGCTTCTCCGAAAAAAGTCGCGTTTGGCAGCAGTCAGATTTGCTGTGCCTATTCACTGAACTTGACGCACTTTTGATGAGCGAACCGGAGAAATTGAATCCAGGCGAGACATTCGAGCGAGTATCAGACTTTTTCCTCATGTGGACAGACTATCGCCAGTTATTCGAAAACAAGCTTGCAATGGCCTATGACAGAGCATCTGTGCAGGCAGCAAATGATCGGGTTAACCGAGTTCGGAGAGGGAAAATATTAAGAGCCGTTTTGCTGGGCGAAGCGAACGCTTCGACCACGCTCGACTTCAAACGTGCAGCCCCTATTGAACAGCTCCCCCTGTTCGAAAGCGAACGAGACGAGTAATCGAAAAGAAGTTCAGCGTTTGCGCCCCTACCCACACCAATCCACCTGCCTGCCCTCTTCCAGCGGCTGGGCCAGCCCGTCCTTTGAGAGGAGCCAGCCGATATGCACCCCGTCGAGGTAGACGTGGGCGCGGGTGCGGCCGTATTGGTCGGTGCCTTCCGGCAGGAAGGTGACCTTGCTGCCCTCAGCGAAGAGGGTGCGGGCGCGGGCTTCGGTCTTCTGGCCGAGCGCGTCTTCTTCCGGGCACTGGGCGGCGTCGCCGGTCTCGGGACTGTCCCACCCGATAAGACGGAGCCGCACCCGCTGCTCCCCGCCATTCGCGGCGAGCCGGCGCAGCTCGAACGTGTCGCCATCCACCGCCAGGAGATCACGCACCGGCACGCTGACACAGCGCGTGCCCGCCTCCTCGCAAAGATTGGGCGGCTGGTCATACCCGCCGCTATTGCAGGCGGCGAGCGCCAGCACGGTCGCGGCGGCCCAGCCTCTAGCCATGCTGCATCTTTGCAGGCGCGGGAACAGGACGCTTCTTCTTCGGCTTCGGCGGCTCATTCTTGTAGATGCAGGCGAGCGCGGCGAAGATGACGGTCAGCGCGAAGACGCCCGAGACGAGGAAACAGAGCATCGCAATGGTCGGCGACAGACCCGCAAACGTGCCCTCATTGGTGAGCATGGTGATGAAGTCGACGAAGTTCTCGTTCATCATGATGGAGCCGACCGCCACATATTCGAGCCCTTCCTTCCAGATCTCATAGGTCTCGGCCAGCGGCAGCTGGAAGAAGATCGAGGTGAAGGCGTAGCAGGGCAGCAGGAGCCAATAGCCGATATTGATGGTGAGGAAGCTGAAGACAAACGTCATCGGCAGCAGGGTGAACAGGAAGCCGATGCCGCCAATGATCTGGCGGCCGAGCTTGAAGAGAAGCGCCAGGCCGACGATGAGGCCCGGTAGCACCCAGACGGCGAGCGGTGTCGCGGTTTCGGCAGAAGCGAACTGGAAGGAGAAGAGAAGATAAAGGCCGATGACGCTGCCGAGGTATTTGACGATCATGCCGAGCACGAAGAGCAGCCAGACCAGCCCGCGCCAGAGGGTGAGGATCGGGTTGACGGAGACGACGTTGAAAGCCGAGCGCAGCGTCTGGCTGAGGGCGCCTCTCGCGACGGCGAACCCGCTCACCATGCCCTGTCCAGACTTTCTCGCGCTCCTGAAGGCCTCCACGACCATGAAGCTCAGAAGGGCTGTGGCCCCGTTCACCAGTATGCCCAGAATGATCTGCGATGGCAGATCGTCGAGAAATGCACCCACTTCCGGCATGGCTCCCCCCCTCTTTTTCTCTTATCGGCGAATGTTTCCGAGCGCTGCGCATTAATCAAGCCGTCGGGTCAAGGTTTTCCACAGGCAGCATCCAAACAGGGGCTATCAATGAACGGGGGCCGGACTTTGGACGCGGTCTGGAATGGCCATTACAGGACCCGAGCGGGACTCGCCTGAGACGCGAACTGGCTTGTCCACAAGCTTGTCTTAAATCTGTGAAATATCGCTTGAAAGCGCTCGACTCACCCCCGGTTTTAAGACACTGTTAACGAACGCCAACGAGAGCCGGGCGGGGAGCAGACCCCGCAAGACGGCACGCTGGCGAGACCATCGCCCCCGATGTGTCGATCCGGTCAGGAGCAAAGCGGCGAGAGCTGCAGCGTAAAGGGCCGGATGCAGGCAGGCGGGACAAAGCAGGTGATGGCCGCAGGCGGGTTTTCGAAGCCCAGAACTGCGGGGCCGTACGTCGCGACCGGGGCACGATCCGAAGCGCGATGCCAAAGGCGGAACGAGCTTTCTTTAGAGAGCTTTGCCGGCGGCGGCCAAAGGACGTCGTTTCTCGCGAGACGGGAATCGGGTGCCGGAGGCGGACAGACGCAGCGTGTCCAGTGCACAATGGGATACGAGGCGGATGAACGTTGAAGGTGGTCGACCCTGATCACAGAAGTTGATCGGCCCGCGGCACAGGCTAGCAGGGTGATGGCTCTGGAAAGTCGGACTGGATGCAGGTCTTCGGACCGGCGGACGGAAAAGCGGACCAGAGGTGACCCAAAGGCCTGGAATGATCGGCATGCCGGCCCGGTGGGCCCAATTCCGGACCGGCCTGTCAGATCAAAAATGGGTAGCTGGACCTCGACCAGGCAGTCAGGCGTCAAAGCCTCAATGACTGGAAAAGGAAAAGGCGCCCAAAGTGCTCGGACCCGGGACGCCTCATATCGCTGTCACAGGCTGTGTGGTTAAACGATTCGAAGCACAATGGAAAGACGCGGAGTCCCGTCAAACGGACGACGCGTCTTTCTTCTTTTGGGGCAACCAGCCGGTTGCCGCGCGCCGGCCACCCGAAAATCCGCCTGCTGCGCGCAACCCGTTCCCGCATGGCGCGTTATTCGCTCATCTCAAACCCATGTGAAAAAGGATGAGACACATGAAGATGACGAAAAGCCTTCTGCTGGCGGGCATTCTGGGAAGCAGTTTCCTCATGTCCGGTTGCGTCGCAGCCGCTCTCGGTGCCGCCTATGTGGTTGGCGAGGAAGTCAATGAGAATGATGGCGATTTCGACCCGCTTGACGAGATTGTCGACGGCTAGGACACCCCGCATCTCAGGTGCAAGGTGCGCCGAGACGATTGAACGGCCCGGACCCAGGTTCCGGGCCGTTTCGCGTTTCATGGACCTCTTTTAATCGAACAGGGCCGCGTCTTCCGCGTTGCATCTGTCAGGCTGACACAGACAGGAAAGGACGCCCCATGAAGATCGACCTCCATAAACTCGACCCGAAACCGCTCATCCTCGCCGGCCTTCTCGGCGCCAGCGTCTCCCTCACCGGCTGCCTCGCGGCAGCGGCAGGCGCAGGCTATGTCGCCGGCGAAGAAATCTCCGAAGACGATGGCGACTTCGACCCGCTCGATGAGGTGGATGAGTAAGTGCTTCAATCAGGTAATGGTTTGGTGGCCGCTCATTGAGCGGCCACCGTCTTTTAATTCTAAGCCGCGCCCGATCCGCCACCCATCGTCCCAATTGCGTAAATCGCGATAGCTCCCAGAAAGAGATACGTTAATGGGCTCATCTTTTTTTTGCGCTTCCGCTTGGGTTGAGCTGTGTGGAGAGCTTGTTTGGTCACTGCCTTTGCAGCAGGCCCAACCGTCTTCACGGTTAACCGCTTAGCCCTGGTCAATTTTTCGACAAGTGTTTCTTGGAGGACCGGCGCAGACGTATCGAGGTGATAGTATGCACCATTGGCTTTAAGCATGTATTTGTTGAGCGCTGCGATGAGTTGGGGCTGCTTTTCGGCCGAGATCATGAACCATTCGCGATTGGACCGCGTGCGATACTTGGAAAGCATTTGATGGATGTTCCTCTCGTCTCGGCGTACATCTGCTGACAGCCACTTTCTGCAGACAAGAAATGGCGTTGCGACGCCTGTAGTGTCGAGCTGCCGCATACGTGATTCAACGTCCTGCGTCGTGAATCCAATTTTCACCTGATCGCGAACGCTTTCATTAGTGAGACAGTAAATCCAACCTGGCTGTGGGCCGGTCGCCCTATGTTCGGACACGAAAGCGTCATGCTCGCTTTGCGCATAATTCTGCTGGTCCATTCCGCTTCGCCTTTATTATCGCCTTCTACCAATCTTAACCTCAGCGATAAAATATTGAGTTTTCAGCCGACTTTGAATTGCCGAACGAGAATTTCCTCTACCTTAAGGAATTTCTTTAGCAGGTCTTGCTCGTCTTCCCCTTCCCTTTCTCCACCAATCACGGCTACAAAACCGCCCCGTCCTTTCCGTCCAACCAGAATGGTGGCTGCTGGTAGATGTTTGAACTTGTCGCGTTGCACGAGACCGATCCGAAACGGGTCGCGCATTTCCTTGAGATCAATCGCGAACGGTTCCAGCCCTTCGCTCCAACGCGCACCGATCACTATTTCACCGACCGGCACTGGCGCGAGGCCTGCAAGCTCGCCAAGAGCGAGTGGAAGGAAGACCGGGCTTACCGCTTCTGCATCATCCACAAGGGCGAGGAAGTGATCGGCAAGGTCGATCTCGACCAGATCATCCGCGGCCCGTTCCAGTCGGCTGTGCTCGGCTACATGCTTGACCGGCGCCATGAGGGCCAGTCGGTCATGCGCCGCGCCCTCGACGATGTGCTGGACCTTGCCTTTGGCGAATTCGAGCTGCACCGCGTCCAGGCCGCGATCATGCCGCACAATGAGCGCTCGCGAACGCTGATCAAGCGGCTGGGTTTCCGTGAAATCGGTCTCGCCGAGCGCCACCTGCTGCTCGACGGCGAATGGAAAGATCACATACTTTACGAGAAAATCGCGCGCTAGATTCCCGTTTTGGGAGTAAAAAGCCCGAAATCACCCCGTTCAGCCCCCATTAAAGCGGCATAATGTATGCATGCATGGGTTGACCGCTCCGACCGTGACTGTCCAAATGGCAATTGAGGGACTGGGGCCATTGCCTGTGACTTTTTGGTCGCAGGTTTGTCGAGTATCGAGTAGATTGGCCGCCATGGATGACACCCGCCCCCCCCGCCCAGAGTCGCTCCCGACCGTGACGCCGATCCAGTCGGCGCCCGCCCCATCGCGCCATCTGGCCGCGCTCGAGGAGGCCCGCGACAGGGGCCGTGCCTTTGGCTGGCTTGGCCTGGGCCTTGCCCTGGCATGGTGGATCGCCGCCTTTGGTGGCGTCGTCGCGCTGGTCGGGCTCGACCAGTTGTCGGAATATTCCGCTGCCGTTGTGGCCGCTGGCGCAGTTGCGCTCGCCATTCCGGGTTTCATGATCCTGCTGGCCGGCATGCTCGCGCGTGAGAATGCCCGCGCCGCTTCAACCAATGCCGTCGTGCTGGAAGCGGCTGCCCGCCTGCTGACACCGATGGAGAAAGCCGGGTCTGATGCGACGGTGTTTGCCGATCACATGAAGAAATCGGCCGCCGAAGTTGACCGGTCCATGGCGCACGCGCTCTCGGCCATGAAAGCGATGGCCGGCGAGATTTCCGATGAAAGACAACGCCTTGAGAGCGTTTCATACGTCACCGCGGATAATGCCAAGGATCTCTCCGGACGGCTTGGCGAAGAGCGCAAGGCGCTTGAAACGCTGGCGTCTGATATTCGCAAGCAGACCGAAATGATGGGCGAGGCGATCCCGCGCCAGGCCGCGCAGATGCGCGACTCGGCCCGTGCGGCAGCGTCCGATATCGCCCAGGCCGACCAGGCCCTCGAAATCCGTCTGGAAACCCTGAACTCGGCCAGCGCAAGCCTGACCGAGAAAGTCGCATCGCTCGACACAATGTCGGTCGAGGCCGCCAAGCGCAGCGAGGAGCTGATCTTCGCCGTGACGCGCATGGAAGAGAAGCTGGAACAGTCCCGCAAGATGGTCGAGCAGGCCCTTCGCGCCGGCGAAATGGTGGCCGCAAGTGCATCCACCACCGGTGACCGGCTGACCGATGCGGTCAATTCGGCCCTGGAACGCGCCCGCCTCGCATCCCGCGACATCCAGGCAGAGGCGCTGGAAGCGTCCGAAAAGGCTGCGAAGTCGCTTGCGGCGCTGAAGGCGGCAAGCCTGGATGCCACCGCCGCAGCGCGCCAGCTACAGGCTGAAGCGAGCCTGAACGACGCCCATGCCCACACATCTGTATCCCGTCTCGAAGTATCGCCAGACCCTTACCTGCACGAGGAGCGCGCAAGCCAGCCGGCACAGCCGACCGCTTCGCGCGGCCCATCGCAGCCAACGCTGGAGGAAGACGATGTCTTCGATCAGCCGACTGCGATGAGCACGCAACAGGATCGTGCACCGCAGCCTGTGAGCGATGATGGCGACCTTTTCGAAGCACCGGACAAGCCCCGTCAGGCCAGCCCTGCCGCGACGCCTGCTCCGCATGCCGTTGAAGCGGTGAATGAGAATGAAGCCGAGCGCGCTCCGTCTCCTAGCGAACCGGTCCAGTTCCGCCGCCGCGCGAGCGACCGCACGCCAAACTATCTGAAGCCGGTCGGCGGTCGTCAGGCGGCCAACCTCGCTGCTGCCGAAGACTATGCTGAAGACGAAGAGGCCGAGAACCTGACCGATGACATCGTCGAGGAACAGGTTGAGGAAGAGATTGATATCGAAACGGCAGTCGAACCGGCCCCGGACGCCCCTGCTGCGATGCAAGTTGCCGAACCGCGCGTCGACCGTCAGCAGTGGCGGGATATCATCGCGGACATGGAGCGCGACGAGCACGAGGCCCTGCCGCGCGAAGAGAATGCTGAAGAAATCATCCACCGGCTGATGGATTCCGGCATCCGTCTCGGCGAAATCTTCCGCCCCCGCGACAAGAAACGTATCGCCAACGCCGCAAGAAAGAGCGAAGGCTTGCGGCGCAAGGCCATTGTCGATGCTGCCTCCCGCCAGGTCCAGCGCGTACAGAAGCGCCTCGATGCCGATCGGGAGCTGATGTCCATGGCCCGCGAATTCCTCACCATGGAAGAGCCTGACGCCCTGATGGCACTCGACAAGACCTGCCACTCATCGAAATCGGCGAGCCCGCGACTGTCTGCCTTCTTGCTGATTGATGCTGCGCTTGGCTAGGTTTGTCCGGCCATCATTCTTGCCGGAGACAGACATGAAACGGTTATTCTCGCTCGCCCTTGTCGCGTTGATGACGCCAATGATGGCGCTCGCCCAGTCGGCAACCATGTACCGGACGCCCTATTGCGGCTGCTGCTTGGGCCATGCGGACTATCTGCGCAGCCTCGGATTTGAGGTCGACATTGTCGAGCTGCAGCCAGAAGCCCTCGCGGCAATGAAGGCCGGGCATGCCATCCCGGCAGCGCAGCAAGGCTGCCACACGCTGATGGTCGAGGGCTATGTCGTTGAAGGCCATGTGCCCGTAGAGGCGATCAACAAGCTGCTCGAAGAGCGTCCGGACATCGTCGGCATTAGCCTCCCAGGCATGCCCATTGGTTCGCCGGGCATGGGCGGACAGAAGGCGGAGCCATTCAAGGTGATGGTCATCGGCGAAGACGACGAAATTTTCGCGATCATCTAGGTTGGCATCATGGCCATCAAGGCACCGAACCTGACCTTCGATCGGATTCAGGCGGCGCGCGCCAGAAGTTCGCTGGAAGACGAGATTGCGCAGGAGCGGGCCGCTGCACTCGGACGCGCCGGACGGGCACTCGCCAGGGCCGTCGCAGCCCTTGACGACAGGACGCGGAACGAAGACCGCGAAACCCTGCTCCTCGACGCGGCCGAAAAGGCTCAGGGCTATTTCATCCAGCGCGAAATGCTGGGCATTCGTGACCACAGCGAAATCATTCGGGAATATGAGATCCCGAGCGCCGTTATCGGGCGCATCGGTATCATGCGCCGGTTACATTCACGCACCCACCACTAGCAGCGATCCCTATTTGCGGAAGAAGCGAGCCACGCCGAACAGGCCGGCAAGCAGCGAGCCGATCCCGCCCAGCACCATGAACAGCGGATCAAACTGGTCGGCGGCGGCAATCACCTGGCCGAGCCGCGAGACCTTCACCTCGACATTGTCAGAGAAGGTGCGGATGGGTAGCGCTTCATTGTTTTCCAGCGCGAAAAGTTCGATCCGCAGGGTCTGCATGCCGGTTTCGAGCGGCGTTACTTTCCAGCGCCAGACATTTTCCGTCACCGTCGACACGGTCTGGATGGATGGCGAAATCGGCTGAATGTCGAACGCCGGGCCGGACAGGATGGCCTGCGCCTTTTCCAGCACCTGAGCTTCTCCCTCGACAATATTGCCATCGCCGGGAAGCGCATCGGCTGCGGTCGTGTCGCCCGTTGCATCGAGGGCGACCGTAACCTCGAAGCTTCGATTGTAACGCGCCGAGGATGGGGTTTCGTGTGCGATGGGTACATTGCGCAGACGGCTCATCATGCTGCTGCGCGTGCTGGCTGTCGAGAAAGTGTCATCGTCGCTCGCGGCGCGGAAGGACTCAGCGGGCGCTGAATGCATCTCCACCGATTTCGGGGCGGACTCGTCTACCGCTTCGGACGGTTGCACCACGCCGACGTAACGCATGGCGCCCCATCCAACCAGGGCGAGGCCTGCGAGTACCAGAAGCAGGGAAATGAACCTGATCATGAGAGCGTCCCCTTCTTGCCTGTCCGGGAGGTGCGGACATCATGTTCACTCTATTGGGGAGCCTTGTCCAGCCAGCCTGAATCCCCGCTGAACGGCGGGTTGCCTAGACCATCCGCTCCTTGGTGGCGGTGAATTTGAGGTCGGGATTCTTTTCCTGCGCATAGCCGACATCCCAGGCATTCTTGGCGAGATAGACGGGCGCGCCATCGAGGTCGACGCCTGTGCTGCCGCGGTTCTTTTCAAGAAAGGCTTCGAGCTTGGCCGGGTCGTCAGACGCGATCCAGCGCGCGACATTGTAGGCGGCCTGTTCGAAGACGACTTCCAGATTGTATTCGGCAGCAACCCGCTCTGCCATCACGTCAATCTGCAGCGCGCCGACGGCGCCAACAATCATGTCCGAGCCAAGCGACGGGGTGAAAAGCTGGGTGACACCCTCTTCCGCGAGGCTTTCGAGCGCCTTGCGAAGGTGTTTCGATTTCATCGGGTCCTTCGGACGCGCGCGGCGCAGGATTTCCGGCGCGAAGTTCGGAATGCCCTGGAACTTGATGTCGCCATTCTCGCTCAAACTGTCGCCAACGCGCAGCTGGCCATGGTTCGGCACGCCGATCACATCGCCAGCATAGGCAGTCTCGGCGATCTCGCGGTCCTGGGCGAGAAACATGAGCGGATTGTGGATATTGATCTGCTTGTTCTCTGTCGTCTTGAGGCGCATGCCGCGCTTGAACTCGCCCGAGCACAGGCGAAGGAAGGCCACGCGGTCGCGGTGGTTCGGGTCCATATTCGCCTGGATCTTGAACACGAAGCCGGCAACAGGCTTGTCGGCGCGGTCGATGGTGATCTTCTGGCCGTTCTTTTCGGCCGTCTGCGGGCGCGGTGCTGGCGCAAATTCGGCGAGGGTGGAGAGCAGCTCGTTCACGCCGAAATGGCGCAGCGCCGAGCCGAACACGACAGGCGTCATGTGCCCTTCGCGAAAGGCCTGTTCATCAAAGTCCGGCAGGGCTTCAGAGGCGAGGTCTGCGCCCTCTTCCAGCTCGTCCATCACCATCGCATCAAGCGTGCCGCGCGCTTCCTGCATGCCAATGCGGTCGCTTGGGCCGGGCTGAACGCCCTCTTCGGCGGTTTTCTTGCGGAAGGAAACGAAGTCACCCTTGCGCAGATCCTTCATACCGGAAAAACGCTGGCCCGACGCAGCCGGCCAGTAAAGCGGCGAGGTGTCGAGCTGCAGCTTGTCCTGGATCTCGTCGAGAAGCTCCAGCGGGTCGAGCGCCTCTCGGTCCATCTTGTTGATGAAGGTGATGATCGGAATGTCGCGCATCCGGCAGACTTCGAACAGTTTCAGGGTCTGCGGCTCGATACCCTTTGCGGCGTCGAGCACCATGACGGCAGAATCCGCCGCCGTCAGCGTGCGGTAAGTGTCTTCGGAAAAGTCTTCGTGGCCCGGCGTGTCGAGCAGGTTGAACATGAGATCATCATGTTCGAACGTCATCACCGATGCGGAGACGGAGATGCCGCGGTCGCGTTCGATCTTCATCCAGTCCGAGCTGGTACGGCGGCGTTCACCGCGCGCCGCGACCTGGCCTGCAAGACGGATCGCGCCGCCCGCCAGAAGCAGGTTTTCGGTCAGCGTCGTCTTGCCGGCGTCCGGGTGCGAAATAATGGCGAATGTCCGCCTGCGGGCGGCTTCTTCTGCGGGGGTCGAACTCATGCGCGCCGATTAGAAGGGAACGCAAGGTTTGTCGAGGTGGCAGACGAAGTTGGCTCACCAGGGCTATTGCCTTCACAAGCGAGCTGCGACTAGTTTTGCCGGAAATTCAAAGGGAGTCGGGCATGTCAGATCAGAGCACTGCGAGCGTGCAGAAGGGTTTTCTCGGCTGGGTCGAGAAAACGGGCAACAAGTTGCCAGACCCGGTCTTCATCTTCTTCTACCTGATCATCGCGCTGATGATCATCTCGCAGATCTGCGCATGGCTTGACGTTTCCGCCTTCCATCCCAGCCTCAAGAATCCTGATGGCACGCCGCAGCTTGAAGAGGCTGTCAGCCTTTTCGCGCCGGAGAATATCCAGCGGCTCTGGGTCGAGATGCCGGCCACATTCACCCATTTCCACCCGCTCGGCTATGTGCTTGTCGTGATGCTGGGCGCGGGCGTGGCAGAGCGCTCCGGCCTGTTCGGCAGCGCCATTCGGGCCGCCGTGCGCGGTGCGCCGAAAGCCATGCTGACACCGCTCGTCGCGCTGATCGCGATGCTGTCCAATCATGCGGCCGATGCAGGCTATGTCGTCATGATCCCGCTCGCGGCCATCATCTTTGCATCTGCGGGACGTCATCCGCTCGCAGGGATCGCAGCCGCGTTCGCAGGCGTGTCCGGCGGTTTCTCGGCAAATATCACTCCGGGCCAGCTCGACGCGCTTCTGTTTGGCATCACCGAAAGCGCCTATGGCGCCAGCAACATCGACGCTGGCTGGGCGGTGAACTTTGCGGGCAACTGGTACTTCATTGGCGCCCTGCTCTTCATCTACCTGCCCGTCATCTGGTTTGTTACAGACAAGGTCATCGAGCCTCGCCTCGGCAAATGGAAGCCTGATGCCGGCAGCGACATGCAGAATTATGGGGATGAGGACAGGCCGCTCACCGAGGGCGAGCGCAAGGGGCTTGGCCGCGCAGGCCTTGCAATTCTTGGCGTCGCCGCCCTCTGGGTGTTCATGACGGTCGGGCCGGGCACCCCGCTTCTGGCGGATGGCCCCGGCAATGAGGACGCCGCCTGGTATGTGCAGGCCGGACCGCTCTTCCGGTCTCTGGTCGCCGCCTTCCTGATTATCTTTCTGGCCGCCGGCTGGGCCTATGGCTCGGCCGCCGGGACGATCAAGAACCATCGCGACCTCGTCGAGATGATGGCGAGCGGCATGAAGGACATGGCCTACTACCTCGTCCTCGCCTTTGCCGCCGCGCACTTCGTGGCGATGTTCGGCTGGTCGAACCTCGGCCTGATCACCGCTGTGCACGGCGCCGACGCGATCCAGAATAGCGGCCTGCCGCTACCGGTGGTACTGGGCCTGATCGTACTGTTCTCGGCAGCACTCAACCTGTTTGTCGGTTCGGCCAGTGCGAAGTGGGCGCTGTTGGCGCCGGTCCTCGTGCCGATGCTGATGCTGGTCGGGATCAGCCCGGATGGCGCGACGGCCGCCTACCGCGTCGGTGACGGCGCGACCAATATCATTACACCGCTCATGGTCTATTTCCCGCTGATCCTGGTGTTTGCCCAACGCTGGCAGAAGAATTTCGGCCTTGGCAGCCTGACGGCAATGATGATCCCTTATTCGGTCTGGATGCTGATCACCGGCGTCATCCTGATGATGGTCTGGCTGTTCCTCGGCATAGATCTTGGACCAGGCGCACCAGCGCACATGGAAATCCCGGGGTCGAATTAGGAATCAGCCTAGCTGAGCGCGCGGCGAGGCTCTGTCCCGAATTGCGGTGCGGAGCCTTCGTCATTCGCGGCACCCCGGGCATAGACCTCGAGAACCTGATGCGGAATGATCTTAAGCTGGGGCTCTGTTGAACCATCTTCAGCCTGGCGCAGGATCAGGCTGTTGGCCCCCGTCCGCGCGATAATCAGCGAGGCGAGGTCGCACGCTTCCTGATAGTCGACGCCGCGAACAAAAAAGCGCGCCTGTTCGAGACGCGCATGGACAAAATTGACAACATCTTTCGCACGAAAGGCATGCGGCTTCCCGCAGCCCATTCGACGCCATCGGCGTTCCAGACGCATCTCTGGAATGTCCACATCGACAATCTGATCGTTCAGCAGAAACAACATCTGCCCGGACCCCCGATAAGCCTTGAGACCATGTGTCAGCGATTTGGTCTTAACAGCCGGTTACCGGGGCATCCTGGCGCGAGACCGAGGGGTGGCCTAGACGCCGTGAATTTCGCCAGCGGCCGCTTCAGCCTTCACCCATTTTATGAAGGCGCGAACGTCTTCGGAAAGGTGGCGCCCCTTCGGCCAGACCAGCCAGTAGCCGAAGTCGATGCTGGTCGAACCATCGGCAAAAGGCGCGACCAAACGGCCTGCCGCCATGTCGGACGAAGCGATGGCGCGCTTGGCGAGAACAACGCCCCGCCCGGAGGCCGCCGCTTCAATCGCGAGCGATGACTGGTTGAAGCGCGGCCCGCGTGTCGCGTCTATGCCGCTTGTCACGCCGCGAGCTGCAAGCCAGCTTGTCCAGTCCGGACAGGACGGATCTTTCTCTGTGCTCTCATCATGGATCAGGGTGTGCCTGGCGAGATCTTCCGGCTTGCGGATCGCGTCGGAGCCTTCAAGCAGACGCGGCGAGCAAACCGGAAGTACGGTTTCATCCATCAGTTTTTCTGACTTTAGCCCCTCATAGTTGCCCCGCCCGTAACGGATGGCGAAGTCGGCATCGGCCGTGGTGAAATCTGTGATCGTCATGTCAGCCGACACCCAGGCTTCTATTCCCGGATTTGACAAGTGGAACCGGTCGAGCCGGGTCGCCAGCCATTTTGCGGCAAAGCTTGGCGCGCAGGACACCATCACCCTGCCCTTGCGTGCGGGCTGCTGCATGATGCGACCAGATTCAGCTATCTTCGCAAACGCTTCGCGTACAAGTGGCAGGCTCGCTTGCGCGGCATCGGTCAGCAGAACACTGCGCCCCGTGCGCTTGAACAGCGGCGTACCAGCATACTCTTCGAGTTGGCGGATGTGCTGCGAAATGGCGCCCGGTGTCACGTTGAGTTCGTCTGCAGCCTTGCTGAAAGAGAGCCGGCGGGCAGCAGCTTCGAAGGCGCGTAGCGCATTCAGAGGAGGAAGGCGGTCATTATTGTCGGCCATCTTGCGGGCCCTTCATAGTTTATCTAAACGATCGGATCAGGGGTCTACGCTTGCTGAGAGGGCCCCACAAGCCCCATTTTCCTAGCCTGAGAACGATACTGCGAGAAGCGACCCCTCCCATGCGCCAGTTTCCAGCCTTCTTCCTGATGGATGATGCCCATGTGGTCATCTTCGGCGATGGCATCAATGCTGAGCGCAAGGCGAGGCTTGTCGCCAAGACGAATGCCAGCATCCGTCTGATTACCGATACTGCTCCTGACTGGGCAGCGGAGTATCGCGACCGGCTGGAGATGTTCAGCAGTGACCAGGCGGAAAATGCCCTGTTCGGCGCGCGATTTGCCATTGTTGCACTCGACGGTGACGCAGAGGCCGAAGCAGCCGTAGCGCTGGCGCACGCGCAGGGTGTCCCGGTCAATGCGGTCGACCGCAAGCATCTCTGCGACTTTACGGTGCCGAGCATCCTTGATCGCGGCGACATTGTTGCAGCCGTCGCGACAGGCGGCGCCGCGCCGGTACTCGCAAAGGATATTCGCGCAAAGCTTGAGACGCTGTTGCCCGAACGGATCGGAGACCTCGCATCCCTCGCCCAGCGCTGGCGCCCCGCCGTCAAGGCGGCGATCGAAGATGAAACGCGCCGTCGCCATTTCTGGGAGAGCACCCTTCGCGGCGCTGTGGCCGAAGCCGTCCATGCTGGCGATGACGCACGCGCCGAAGCGCTGATGGCAGAAACGCTGGAGCAGTTCAGCCAGTCAGACCAGACCCCGGTCGGCGCTGTCCACATTGTGGGGGCCGGCCCTGGCGACCCGGAACTGCTGACGCTGAAGGCTTTCCGCCTTATCCAGCAGGCCGATATTGTATTCTACGACAAGCTTGTCTCGCCCGAAATCCTCGACATGGTGCGCCGCGACGCCGAGCGCGTGCCCGTCGGAAAATCCAAGGGCGAACACCTCGTGCCACAGGATGGTATTCACGAACTCTTGATCGCTGCAGCGCGCGAAGGAAAGCGCGTTGTCCGCCTGAAGGGCGGCGATCCGTTCATTTTCGGGCGCGGCGGAGAGGAAGTCGACGCGCTCCGCGAAGCTGGCATAGAGGCCGATGTCGTACCCGGCATCACGTCTGCGCTCGGTTGTGCCGCCTCGGCAAGGCTGCCCTTGACCCATCGCGACCACGCCCAGTCCGTCACCTTTGTGACCGGACACGCGCAAAAAGGCGGCGTGCCGGATCTCGACTGGCCCGCCCTCGCCAGGCCGCACCAGACCGTCGTCGTTTTCATGGGCGTCGGCACCGCAGGCATCATTTCGGAAAAGCTGCGCGAAGCCGGCCTTCCGGGCGATACGCCGGTCGCTGTCATCGAAAACGGAACTCGCGAGAACGAGAAACGCGCCTTCGGCCAGATCGCCGACCTCTCCAGCGTCATCGAAGCGCGCGGTATCAAGGGCCCGGCCCTGCTGATAATCGGCGCGGTCGCAAGCCTTCCGCGAGAAGCACAAACCCTCATCATTGAAAAGGCGCTGGCATGACGTCCGTCCGTCCAAAACTCAAACCGGAGCAACCCAAGACCGTCACCGCGTGGGAAACCGCGACGGGCCGCGTCGTCTGGATGAACCAGTCCGGCGAATGGACCAATGATCCATCGGACATCGGCGTGTTCACCGGCGAAGACGCTGAAGCGCGCCTCAAGCAGGCCGCAAGCGATGAAGGACGGGTGACCGATCCGTATTTCATGGAAGTTTCTGACAATGGCGATATAGCCGGACGCGAGACCCTGCGTGAGTCCATTCGCGCCAACGGTCCGACCGTTTAACTCGAGCCACAAAGAGCACCAGAATGATCCGCATTTACGGCGACAGCATTTCAGGCAACTGCCTGAAAGTGAAATGGGTCGCAGAACGCCTCGGCATTGAGCATGAGTGGGTCGAGATCGACATCATGAAGGGCGAGACGCGCACAGACGCGTTTCTTGCCATCAACCCGTTCGGGCAAGTCCCAGTTGTCGAATTCCCGAACGGGAAAACGCTTGCCCAGTCGAATGCCATCATCTCTTACCTGGCAGATGGCAGCGATCTTGTTCCGGAAGACAGCTTCGAACGCGCAAAGGTGCTGGAGTGGCAGTTCTGGGAGCAATACTCTCATGAAACGGCCATCGCGGTTCGCCGTTTCCAGAAGCACTATGAAAAGAAATCCGACGAGGAAATCGATCCGCACCTGATGGGCAAGGGGCGCCGTGCGCTTGGCCGGATGGAGCTTGCCCTGCTCGGCAATGAGTGGATCGCAGGCGGCGAGGCCATGACGCTCGCCGATATTTCCCTTCTCGCTTATACCCGCCTCGCCCATGAAGGCGGGTTTGACGTGTCCGAGTTTCCGGCCGTCCAGGCCTGGATTGCGCGCTGCGAGCGCGAACTCGGCCTTCCCCATCTCCACGAGGTAACTGATGTATAGATATGATGAGTTTGACGCTCAGATCGTCCGCGATCGCGTTGAACAGTTCAGGGGCCAAGTGGCCCGCCGCCTGTCGGGCGAGCTGAAGGAAGACGAGTTCAAGCCACTGCGCCTGCAGAACGGCGTCTACCTGCAGCTGCATGCCTACATGCTGCGGATCGCGATTCCGTATGGCCAGCTGAACCCGACGCAGATGCGCAAGCTGGCGCGGATCGCCCGCGTATACGACCGCGGCTATGGCCACTTCACGACCCGCCAGAATGTGCAGTTCAACTGGGTCGCGCTGAAGGATATTCCCGACGTGCTGGCGGAACTGGCCGACGTCGAGATGCACGCCATCCAGACCTCCGGCAACTGCATCCGCAACACGACGAGCGACCATTTTGCAGGGGCTGCCAAGGATGAGATCATGGATCCGCGTCCATGGTGCGAGATCATCCGCCAGTGGTCGACCTTCCACCCGGAATTCGCCTTCCTTCCTCGCAAGTTCAAGATTGCGGTGACGGCCGCCGAGCACGATCGCGCAGCGATCCGTGTCCACGATATCGGCCTGCACATGCGCGAGCGCGGCGGCGAGGTTGGCTTCGAAGTCCATGTCGGCGGCGGCCAGGGCCGCACGCCCCATGTCGCGGCGAAGATCGCGGATTTCGTGCCCGAAGCCCAGCTTCTCGATTATCTCGAGGCGATCATGCGGGTCTATAACCGCTTCGGCCGCCGCGACAACAAGTACAAGGCGCGGATCAAGATCCTTGTTTCCGAAACCGGCGAGGAAGAGTTTACCCGCCTTGTCGAGGCGGAGTTCGCAGCCCAGCGCGACGCCGAGAAGATTGCGCTGCCTCAGGCAGAAATCGACCGTATCCACGCCTATTTCGCGCCGCCAGAACTGCCGGAGCGCCCGGAAGCGGCGCAGAAGCTTCACGATGCAATGGCGCAGGACGATACCGGCCTTGCCCGCTGGGTGCGCGTCAATACGCATCCGCACAAGGTGAATGGCTACACGTCCATCACGATCAGCCTGAAGCCGAATGGCGTCGCCACGGGCGATGCGACCGACGCGCAGATGATGGTCGTCGCTCACCTTGCCGAGACCTACGGGCATGATGATGTCCGCGTCACGCATACGCAGAATCTCATCCTGCCGCATGTTGCCCTCGATGACCTGCCTGCAATTTATGCCGAGCTGAAAGCTGCCGGGCTCGCAACGCCGAATGAAGGGCTGATCTCGGACATGATTGTCTGCCCGGGCCTCGACTATTGCAACCTCGCCAATGCTCGCTCCATTCCGGTGGGCATGGCCATTCAGGACGCCTTTACTGATCCGGACGACCAGGAAGATATTGGCAAGTTCCACATCAATATTTCCGGCTGCATCAATGCCTGCGGACACCACCATGTCGGCCATGTCGGCATTCTCGGCGTCGACCGGAAAGGTGAGGAATACTACCAGATCACGCTTGGTGGCCGCGCTGACGAGAAGGCCCGGATTGGAGACATTGCCGGCCCGGGACTGAAAGCCGACGAAGTGCCGGACGCGCTGAAGCGGATCGTCAATCGCTACCGCGAACTGCGTACCAGCAAGGATGAACCCTTCATCGAAACCTTCGAACGTGAAGGCATGGAACCATTCAAGGAGGCGATCTATGCCGCTCATTAAGGATGGCCGCGAAATCGACGATGTCTGGGCATTCCTGCCAGACGATGCGCCCCTGTCTCCTGGTGGTTGCATTACAGTGTCGCTGGGCCGCTTTCGCAGCGAAACCGAGCTCCTGCTCGCCCGCAATACAGACGTGGGCGTGCGCCTCGAGCCGGCCGATGACCCGCACGAACTGGAGGAGTTTCTCGACAGGCTCGCCCTGATCGAGGTGAGTTTCCCGAAATATACCGATGGTCGTGGCTACTCGCAGGCGCAGCTGCTTCGCCGCCGCCTGGGGTATCAGGGCGAGCTTCGCGCGGTGGGCCACGTGTTAAGAGATCAGATTCTCTATATGAACCGTTCAGGGTTCGATGCTTTCGAGACCGAGCGCGCTGACCTACCTAGTGTCGTAGAGGCGCTGAATGAATATTCCGCGTTCTATCAACCCGGCGCGGACGGCTCCGTTTCAGTGTTCGCCCGCCGCCACCAGAAGGATTAGAGGCGCTTTATGCCCTATGCGGACTACGAAACACGGGCGGCACAGCCTGTCGACGAGCGGCTTGCCCGTCTGAACGGCGAACTTCGCGACGCTTCCGCGACGACAATCCTGCGCGTGTCGTTCCTTCGCGAGTGGGAAAACAAGATCACCTATGTGTCGAGCTTTGGTGCCGAAAGCGCAGTCATGCTCGCGCTGATCGCGGACGTGGCACCTGACCTTCCGATCGTCTTCCTTGAAACCGGCATGCACTTCCCGCAGACGCTGGACTACAAGGAAGAACTGACCGAGCGGCTCGGCCTGACCAATGTGCGCGACATCCCGCCCAGCGAAACCGAGCGCAAGATTCTCGACCCGAAGAACACGCTCTGGAAATCCGATCCCGACGCCTGCTGCGCACTGCGCAAGGTGCGTCCGCTTGAGCCGGCACTCGAAGGGTTCGATGCCTGGATCACCGGTCGCAAGCGCTTCCATGGCGGTGCGCGCCTAAGCCTCCCCGTCTTTGAGTTTTCTCAGGGCCGGTTCAAGGTGAACCCGCTGGCAAGCTGGACCCAGGATGATGTGAACAGCTTCCTTGAGCGGCGCAATCTGCCCAAGCATCCGCTGGTCGCCCAGGGTTATCCCTCGATTGGCTGCTGGCCGTGCACCAAGCCGGCCGCAGATCCGGGCGACATTCGCTCGGGCCGCTGGGCTGGACAGGCGAAAACCGAATGCGGCCTGCACGTCGACAAGACGGAACGCCCGCGCGTTTTCTGATCCAGAGGGATCAAAACCGCCCACGAATTATTGAAAAACGATAACAATCCTCTTATCTTTATCCTTCGTGGAAGGATGAGATGAGAGGATTTTTGCCGTGACGCTGACCATTCCCGAAGCGCTGATGCTGCTATCGCGCAAGAATGATACGGGCGAGAAGCAGGGCCAGTTTGTGGAGTATGCGCTGGCTGGTGGTGCGCTGGCCGAACTTGTATTGCGCAAGCGTCTGGTGCCGCAGGACGAGGCAGCGAAGAAGTTCGATCTCGTTGATACAAGCCCGACAGGCGACAGCTTTCTCGATGGCTGCCTGGCCGTTCTTGAGTCCAAGGGGTCGGGGAGGACTGCAACGCGCTATGTGCGGTGTCTCGCCGGCAAGTCAAAGCTGATGCGCGAGCAGGCAAAATCCCTTGTGCGCAAAGGCGTCCTCGAAGAACGGGAAAAGTCTTTCCTCATATTTAACTGGACCAATTACCCGGAGCGCGACAGCGCGCCCGAGGCGCAGATGGTGCAGCATCTTGAGAAGGCGATTGCTGGGGATATTGCTTTGTCCACACAGGATCGCGCCGCAATCGCGCTCGCCGACAAGACGGGCCTCTTGCGCAAGAATTTCGACAAGGCGCTCCTGTCTGCCAACAAGAAGCGCATCAAGTCGATTGCCAAAGGTGCGGAAGGCCCGACGAAAGCCGCGATGAACGCGATTGATGCCGTAATTGCGTCGATTGCGGCGTCGACAGCCGCCGTTGCTGCAGCGGGGGCATCCAGCGGCTGACAGCAATGCGGTAATTGCAGATTCTGATGGTGTTGTAATGGAACCCATCTTTTTCCTGCCAGATTTTTCTGCGATGTTGGAACCATGAAACAAATCGCACGTTGCTATCTGGTTTCCCTCCTCCTCGCCCTTCTCCCGGCCAGCTTCGCCTCCGCGAAATCGGCCGATGAAGCGATGGGCGCTGACCTCTGGGGTGAAGCACTCGCCGCGAAAGCCGCCCATCAGGAGCGGATCAAGAATGACGACATGATGATCGTCATCGATTATGGAAAGCATTCAGGCGAGCCGCGCTTCTTCCTGATCGACATGACAACCATGCAGGCAGAAGCCTTTCTGGTCTCGCATGGCCGCGGCTCTGACGCCGATCATGACGGGATCGCCGACACTTTTTCAAATGTCATGGGGTCGAAGATGACCTCGCTCGGCACCTATGTCACCGCTGAAACCTATTATGGAAAGCACGGCCTGTCGCTTCGACTCGACGGTCTCGACAAGGAAAATTCAAGGGCACGCGATCGTGCGATCGTCATCCACGGCGCAGATTATGTCACGCCAGACCGCACCAAGATGGGCCGCAGCTGGGGCTGCCCCGCGCTGGAGCGCAAGGTGGCCGAGCGTCTCATTCCGGCCATTGCCAATGGCGTTCTGATCTATATTCGCGGCGACGCACCAAACCAGCAATATGCAAGCGTCGGCAAGGCCAAGGGGTCGCGCTAACCTGCCTTCTCCTCGCGAATTCAGACGCCGAGATTGTCGATCAGACGCGTCGAGCCCATCCAGGCCGCCGCCAGCAACCTGCACCCCTGCCCTTCGGACAGCGGACCATCCGGCAAGTCCTGCAAGGTCGCAGGATCGACGGCGCTCACATAGTCCAGTTTTGAGAAACCTGCCGTAAGAATGGACGCCCTCGCTTCCCTGACCGCTGTCTCGACTGGCACGCCGATCCGAATGCGTGCGGCAGCCCGGTGCAGGGCAGAATGGATCTCGCTGGCGCGTGTGCGCTCTTCCTCGCTCAGATAGGCATTCCGCGAGGACTGGGCGAGACCGTCCGCATCACGCCAGGTCCTGCCACCGATGATCTCGATCCCGAAGCCGAGGTCGCGCACCATGCGCTTGATGATCTGCAGCTGCTGGTAATCCTTCTCCCCAAACACGGCGACGTCCGGCTGCACATGGATGAAGAGCCTCGCCACGACGGTTGCGACGCCATAGAAGAAGTGAGGCCGGTAGATGCCATCCAGCAGGTCGGACATCTGCTCCACGCGGACATTGGTGAGGGAGCCTTCCGGATACATCTCCTCGACACTCGGACAATAAACGAGATTGCAGCCCGCTGCGCTGAGGCGGGCGACGTCCCCTTCCTCGTCTCGCGGATAGCGGTCGAGGTCTTCGCCCGGCGCGAACTGGGTCGGATTCACGAAAATGCTCGCCACGACGCACTGACATTTATCCCCAGCTTTTTCGACGAGCGAAATGTGGCCGTCATGCAGTGCGCCCATCGTGGGTACGAACCCGATTTTCTTGCCTTTTTGCCGTTCTGCCGCCACCGCGTCGCGCAGCTCAGCACGCGTCCTGACGATCCTGGCCGTCTGATTGTTCACTTGGAGAAGCCTCCGAATTCTGATTTCGTAAACGACCTGTTAACCATTTCGCTTGATTTGTTCACTTATGAGAAAGCTCATCATGCCTCGACTGAAAGCCATGCTGGCGGTTGCCAGCCTCTCCTCTTTCACCCGCAAGGCTGCCAAGCCTCGCGCCGATTTCGCGCATGAGCCTATCCGGCGTCCGCTCGATGATTGCAAGGCCGATGTGCAAGATGACTGGCTGTTCGATGCTGACCATGAGCGCTCCGCACATAGCGACGCGCTGAATGCACTGAGCGCCTCTCTCGGGCGACTGCGTGAAGCGATTTCGCGAGTCTCGGTCGAATCGCCGATCGTGGTTGAAGCTGAGCCGGCCATGAGCCTTGGCCAGATGAGTTTCGACAGCGATCTCTTCGATGGCGAGCCGATGATGGTCCACGCCCATGAGGCAAGCCCTTTCGATACTCTTCTTTTCGACGAACAGGCGTCGACCGTTTCCTATGCAGGTAAAGCGGACACTCAGGGCCTGTTCCGTCAGGCAGCCTGATTTTGAACCGTATCCGTGACGCACGGCGAATGTGGAGTAACCCCGAATGCCAGCAGATGGATTCAGAACGGTGGATGCGCCGGATAGTCCGTTGACATTGCGGCAGTCGCCAGAGGGCGAGTGCCGCGTCATCGTTGTAGGCAATGAAAAAGGCGGCGCCGGCAAATCGACTGTGTCGATGCATCTGGCGGTCGCTCTGATGCGCATGGAGCAGCGGGTCGGCATTATCGACCTTGATGTTCGCCAGCGCACCCTCACACGCTATCTCGAGAACCGCCTGCGCTGGATGCAGTCGACGGGCTCCAAGCTTCCAATGCCGGAAATCATCCGGGTGGACGCCAGCACCGAACGAGATCTCGATACGGCTGAGCGTGAGGAAACCGAACGCCTGATGGGCGCGATCGAGCGCCTGAAGCAGGTCAGCGACTTCATCATCATCGATGCGCCAGGCGGCGACACATTCCTGTCGCGCCTCGCGCATACGAGCGCGGACACGCTGATCACGCCGCTGAATGACAGCTTTGTGGACTTTGACCTGCTGGGCGATGTGAACCCCCAGACGCTGGAAGTGATCCGGCCGAGCTTCTATTCCGAAATGGTCTGGAACTGCCGCAAGAAAAAAGCACAGGCGTCGCGCAAGCCGATTGACTGGGTTGTCATGCGCAACCGCGTCTCACCGCTTGAGGCACGCAACAAGCAGAAGGTCGGCGAAGCACTGAGCAATCTTTCCAAACGGATCGGGTTTCGCCTCGCGCCCGGCCTGTCGGAACGCGTGATCTATCGCGAACTCTTCCCGGCCGGACTGACTCTTCTGGATCTCACAGAACGCGGCTCCAATGTCGCTTTCACAATGAGCCATGTCGCGGCCCGTCAGGAGCTGCGGGACCTTCTCATCCTGCTCCAGCTGCCAAGCCTGGCCGGCGCGGAGATTGCTTTCTAGGAATTGCTGAACTCGTCCTGTTTGGATGAGTCAAAAACGAAGGGCGCTCCTGTCTGGAGCGCCCTTCCTTGTACTTGCCAGAAGGTGTGGCCGGTGGCCTGCGCCCTACTCCGTCAAAGCCGGAACCAGTTCCTCGAAGGTACCGCTCTCATCGCCTTCACCGCGCGGATTATTGGCGTTGAAAACCTGCCCGTTCAGCATCGGCAGGGCGGCACCGTCCGGGTCAATCGGTGACTGCAGTGCGCTGAAGGCATAGCTTGCTTTCAGTTCGTCCGGCTCATTGTTCTCATCGAAGCTTTTATAGGCCGCCTCGATCAGGTCAGTGACGTGCGCGTCGCGAGATTTGGCGGTCGACCCGCCGAACATCACGGCGATCACTCGGCGTCCGTCCCGTTTGGCCGACGACATCAGATTGAAGCCGGAGGCGCGCGTATAGCCGGTCTTGATGCCGTCCACGCCGGCAACGCTCTTCAGGAGGTTGTTGTGGTTCTTGTAGGACCGTCCGCCCCAGGAAAAGCTGGCGCGTGAGAAATAGTGGTAATAGTCGGCATGGTCCTCGAGCAGGCGTTCGGCCAGAATTGCCATGTCCCGCGCCGTCGAAAGCTGGCGCGTGTCGGGCAGCCCCGACGCATTGCGGAAGGTTGTATTGTTCATGCCGAGGGATTTCGCCTTGGCGGTCATCAGGGTCGCGAAACGTGATTCGCTGCCGCCGAGTCGTTCTCCGACTGCCGCAGCAACATCATTCGCAGACTTCGTGACCAGCGCATCAATGGCATCACGGACGCTGATGGTCGAACCGGCCTTCAGACGAAGCGCCGATGGTGGCTGACTTGCGGCATGGCTGGAAACATGGATGCGTTCGTTGAGCGTGACCTCGCCGGACTTCAGCGCGTCGAACAACATATAGAGGGTCATGGCCTTGGTCAGGGATGCCGGATAGCGCGGTTCATCTGCATGACGCGCGTGCAGCACTTCATTCGTGTCAGCGTCCACGACGATGGATGCATACTTCTCTGCAATCGCCGCAGGAGCCAATGCTATGAGCATGACCGCCGCACCTAATGCTGCCCGGATATTCTTCCCGCCAGCGAAAATAGCCATGTACGTCCCTCCGTTATAAACGTTACGAACCCCGGCCCTCCAGGGACTGGAGCATAGAGTGGCCTATTTCTATTATCCACCCGTTAAGAACATTTCCATGCAGGAACCATTCCGCTGCCCAAAAGTTAATTTTGTGCACTGCACAATAATATGTTGCATCCGCGAAGAGAATGCGCTATATACTGGTCATCGAAGGAGTTCACCATGGCTAAAACCGAAACCAACATGTTTGGAGCTTTTGCTCCAGAAAACCTTGTCAAAGCTTTCCCATTTGCTTCGTCTTTCGGCGACATGGGCAAGGACGCGATGACTGCAAGCTCCGAGAGCGCGAAAGCCTCCGTGAAAAGCTTCCAGGACGCAAGCGCTGCCGTGATGCGTCAGGCTCAGGACCGCATGAGCATGACCGTTGAAACCGGCAAGACGCTGGCAGGTGCGAAGACCGTCGAAGAAGCGATGGAAATCCAGTCTGACTTCATGAAAACCGCTTTCAAGGCCCATATGGATGGCCTCAGCGAGCTGGCTGGCATCTATTCCAGCGCCATGAAGGACTGCATGGAGCCATTCGCCGGCTACACGAAGGACATGCTTGCAGAGACCAAGAAAGCCGCCACGAAAGCGAAAGCTTCCTAAGCGCTTCAGCGTTTCTGAACGGATCCTGAGGGGTCGGCTGTATCGTCAGCCGGCCCCTTTTCGTTTCAGGCATTCATATCCTGCAGCAAGTCTGCAAAGATGAGGGCCCAGCCTTTCGCGAGCACACCATGGCAACCGACATCCAGACGATTGAACGCCCCTCTTCGCCAAACACCTATCTGATGGCCCCCCAAGGCTACTGTTCAGCAGCGCAGCCGGATGCCGACAGCCCCGTTTTCGATGCAAGCGCCGAAGTGCTGTTCGACGCCCTGCTCGGCTACATTGCAAACCAGCCGGGCTGGAAAATTACAGAAGCTGATCGCGCCCGCTGCCATATCGACCTTGTCGCTGCCACGAAACTTCTCAAATTCAAGGATGATGTGACCGTAGACACACTGATTGCGGAAAATATGCCGGGGAAGTCCAGATTGGCCATCTATTCACGCTCGCGAGTCGGTTATCATGATTTTGGAGCGAACAGAAAACGTGTCAGCAAACTGGTGAAGGCAATTGAAGGCGAACTGGGAATTTCAGCTTGAACAGTAAGCGCCCTTCCGTCAGGCTTAAAATTGCCCCATCGCGACCATATCTTGGGACCATGACCGCTAGAGACTACAGACCGAGACTTTCCGATCCGGACGACCCGAAAGGGCCAGCCCGGACCGATGATGATAAAGGGACCGGTCTTGCGACGGAAACGCGGGTCAAGACGAAGAAACCGTCAATGTACCGCGTGCTGCTCCTGAATGACGACTACACGCCAATGGAATTTGTGGTCTTCATCCTGGAACAGTTCTTCAACAAGAGCCGTGAGCAGGCGACACGCATCATGCTTCATGTGCACCAGAAAGGCGTCGGTGTCTGTGGAGTGTACACTTTCGAAGTCGCTGAGACGAAAGTGGCCCAGGTCATGGACCTGGCGCGACGTAACGAACATCCTCTGCAGTGCACGATGGAAAAGGAGGATTAGAACATATGCCTTCGCTGACCGATAGCCTCGAAAGCGCACTCGAAAAGGCTCTTAACCTGGCCGGCGAGCGCTCTCACGAGTACTCCACGCTTGAGCACTTGCTGCTCGCACTGACTGAAGACACGGACGCGGTCGAAGTGATGACCGCCTGCAAGGTCGACATCAAGCAGCTGCGCGAGGCGCTGACCCAGTATATCGATGAAGAGCTTTCCAGCCTGATCACCGAAAATCCGGGTGCCAGCGTCCAGCCTACAGCCGCCTTCCAGCGCGTCGTGCAACGCGCGATCCTGCACGTCGAAAGTTCCGGCCGCGACGAAGTCTCAGGCGCGAATGTGCTCATCTCGATTTTCTCAGAGCGCGAAAGCCACGCCGCATACTTCCTGCAGGAGCAGGACATGACGCGCTATGACGCGGTGAATTTTGTCTCGCACGGGCTTGCAAAATCGCCCGGCATGTCACGCAGCTCCACCCCGCGCGGCGCTGAGGAAACCGAACAGCAGAGCAAGCCTGGCCCGGCCAAGGAGGCGCTCGAAGCCTATTGCGTGAACCTCAACGAGAAGGCCATGCAAGGCAAGATCGACCCTCTGATCGGCCGCAACTTCGAGATTGAGCGCTGCATCGAAGTTCTGTGCCGCCGCTCCAAGAACAATCCGATTCTGGTGGGTGATCCGGGCGTCGGGAAGACGGCCATTGCCGAAGGTCTCGCCAAGAAGATCGTCGATGGTGAAGTTCCGGAAATCCTGGAAGACGCCACGATCTGGGCGCTCGACATGGGCGCACTCCTGGCCGGCACCCGCTATCGCGGCGACTTTGAGGAGCGCCTCAAGGCCGTGATGAAAGAGATAGCAGAGCAGGAAAAAGGTATCCTGTTCATCGACGAAATTCACACGGTAATTGGTGCTGGTGCGACCTCTGGCGGCGCGATGGATGCGTCCAACCTGCTGAAGCCCGCCTTGCAGAGCGGCGAGGTTCGCTGCATGGGATCGACCACCTTCAAGGAGTACAAGCAGCACTTCGAGAAGGACCGGGCCCTAGCCCGCCGGTTCCGCAAGATCGATGTCGTTGAGCCGACCGTGCCGGACGCCGTCAAGATCCTCACCGGCCTCAAGCCGACCTTCGAGGAGTTCCACGGCATTCGGTACACGAATGAAGCGATCAAGGCGGCTGTCGAACTGTCTGCCCGCTACATCACCGACCGCAAGCTGCCGGACAAGGCCATCGACGTGATCGACGAAGCGGGCGCGACGCAGTGGCTGGTCCCTGAAAGCCGCCGCCGCAAGCAGATTGGCGTACGCGAGATCGAGGCGATCATCGCCAAGATCGCCCGCATTCCGCCGAAACAGGTCACCAAGGACGATGCAACCGCGCTGAAGAATCTTCAGCCGGACCTCAAGCGCGTTGTCTACGGCCAGGATGAAGCCATTGAGGCGCTTTCGTCTTCGATCAAGCTCGCCCGGGCTGGCCTGCGCGAACCGAACAAGCCAATCGGCTCTTACCTCTTCACCGGCCCGACCGGCGTCGGCAAGACCGAGGTGGCCCGCCAGCTCGCCTCCATCATGGGCGTCGAGTTGCTGCGCTTCGACATGTCGGAATATATGGAGCGGCACACCGTCTCCCGGCTGATCGGCGCGCCTCCGGGCTATGTCGGTTTCGACCAGGGCGGCCTGCTTACCGATGGCGTGATGCAGCATCCGCACTGCGTGCTCCTGCTCGATGAGATCGAGAAGGCGCATCAGGACCTGTTCAACATCCTGCTTCAGGTCATGGACAATGGTTCGCTGACGGATGCGAATGGCCGCAAGGTCGACTTCCGGAACGTGATCCTGATCATGACGACGAATGCTGGCGCGGCAGACGCAGCGAAGAACTCCATCGGCTTCGGCCGCGGCAAGAAGCAGGACGAGCAGGAAGACGCCCTGAAGCGCCTGTTCACGCCGGAGTTCCGCAACCGTCTCGACGCAACCATCACCTTCGGTGGCCTCACACCAGAGATCATCGAGCGTGTGGTCGAGAAGTTCGTGCTGCAGCTCGAAGTTCAGCTCGCTGACCGCAATGTCACGATCGAACTGTCTGACGATGCCCGCGACTGGCTCGCCAAGCGCGGCTTCGACGAGGAGTTCGGCGCACGGCCTCTGGCACGCACCATCCAGGAGCATGTGAAGAAACCGATGGCCGAGGAACTCCTCTTCGGCAAGCTTGCCAAGGGCGGCGCGGTGAAGATCTCGGTCGACAAGAAAGACCCGGAAAAGCTCGCCTTCCAGTTCATCGAGGACAAAGGCAAGAAGCAGAAACCGAAGAAGAAAAAGGATAATCCGGAACAGGTCGACTGATAGGCGTATCCTTCACAGCCCTCATGGTGAGCGAAACCGAACCACGAGGGCGAGCCGAAAATATCAAAACCCTCGTCCTTCGACTTCGCTCAGGATGAGGGTTTTTTATTGCGCGCTGATCACCAGACCATCGCGTCTTTCAGCTTGGCGTGCAGGTCCGGCGGAATAGCCTCGCCTGCGCTGCCGGCTTTCAGGTCAGCTGGGGCTTCGCTGGCTTTCAAATATCGCCAGCCCTGAAACGGACGTTTGGGCATGGGGTCGACGGGAACAATTTTTGGGTCGAGCACCAGTTCGCAAGCTCGCTTTCCGTGCCGGTCGTCGATGATGCGGATGTCGGTGAAAGACTGACGGACCTGGATGACGCCCTTGATCACCCAATAGATCGAGCCGCCATCGAGGAGTTCATCAATACGCTTGGGCACCATGCGCGTATGGTGAACGGGCGCGGGCAGCGTCTTCATCAGCCGCTTTTGCCAGTTGATCAGGTCGCTGACGTCATCTGCGCCAACGCAAAGTTTCACCATGTTCAAGGCCACGAGGGAAAGTTTAGCGCTCTGCGAGCGTTCGGCCAGAGGCGCGTTGCTGCTGGGCTTCAAATTTTTCTTCGGCTTCGGGACTTGAGAAGAAAAATTCGATGGACGTCACCGTTGCCATGTAGTCGCGGTTGATCGTCTGAAAGCCGCCCTTGCCTTCAAAGCCCATTGTATAGGCCGCTATGTAGGACAGGCCCCATGTCGGGTCGCTCTCGAGGAAGTAGGACTGCTGAAACCGGGTGAGCCGTCCACCGTCCGGGCCGCGAACCGAACGCGGCAGGCTGTAATCAAGGCGGAGAAACCGGCCGGACACCGGGTCGAGCCAGGCGTCGGCATCGACGCGCTCCGCAATCCAGACATCGAGTTCGCCATCATTGAGCGAAGGCTTGTGCTTGAAGCGGACACGCCAGGCGGCTCCGAAGTCCTGCACATCGACCTGCTGGCCAACGCTCGGTCGCAGATCATCCGGAAAGAGGCGGCCATCGGGCGCCGGTTCGCTTGCCCAGGCAGCGACGGCTTCATCAAGATCGTCATCCTCGCCGCGCGCCTCGAGCAGCTCCCAGCGATTCGCCCCCTGATTGCGCGGATCAAAGCTGAACGTGCGGACCGCCTTCGGGCTCTTCAGGGTGACGGTGAAGGCGGCGCGGAACGTGTCCGGCGTTTCAGTGGCCTTCAGCGCGGCATCAACCGGCCCGCTTGATGCGGACAATTGATAGGCAAGCGAAACTATGAGTGCAGAGACCGGCAAACTACCCCTTCCAGCGCCATGTGTCGCGGCGCAGTCCTCGGTGAATCAAAGACTATCAGCAGGCGCATTTACAGCGTCTGAATAAGGCTGAATTCAGGCATCTTCCAATTCGACGAGGACGACGCCCTCGCCGACCTGTTCACCCAGCTCGGCACCGACGGTTTTAACCACGCCGTCACGCGGGGCTTTCAGGCTGTGCTCCATCTTCATGGCCTCCATGACGGCAACCGTCTGGTCCTTGGTGACATTGTCGCCAGCCTTGACGCGCAGATCGATAACCTTGCCCGGCATTGGCGCGGAGACGCGGTCGCCACCGGCGATGGCTTCGGCTTCGGCCTCGTAATCGGGGACTTCAACAAGCCAGGTTTCACCGTTGACACCAACCGCAAAACGAGTCTCAGACAGGCCGATGGCCTGCCAGTCATCGGTCAGATGAACGTCACCGGGAGAGGCTTCCACAATATCTTCCCCGACCAGGAGACGGATTGACCGTCGCGGCGCTGCATTCATCCGCCATCCGTCCTTCTCATCCCACGGTCCATTGTCATCCGGCGATAGCAGGATCCCCGCAACAAGCGATGCAGCCAGTTTCGCACCGTCTGTATCGGGCGAAGCCAGCGCGTCGATTTCTTCGGCGATCCAGTTCACATGATGCTCGCCCTTCCGGAAGACATCATGGTCGAGGCAGCGCTTCAGGAAGCCGATATTGGATGGGATGCCGGCCACGATCGACTGACCGAGCTGTTCGGCCAATGCGCTTGTCGCGCTTTCACGGTCCCAGCTCTTGATGATCATCTTGGCGATCATGGAATCGTAAGTGGCCGGCACCGTGTCGCCCGCTTCGAAGCCAGCATCGAGTCGATAGTGAAGCTCATCGGTATCGGGCGCCTCGCCAGCGAACAGGTCCGGTTCGCCAAGATCGAATGCGGCCAGTCGCCCTGCCCCGGGACGGAAATCATTCGCCGGGTCTTCGGCGCAGATCCGGGCCTCGATGGCGTGTCCGTTTAGCGGTATATCCTTCTGTTCCAGCGGCAGTGTTTCCCCGGACGCGACACGCAGCTGCCACTCGACAAGGTCTGTTCCGGTGATGAGTTCTGTGACTGGGTGCTCGACCTGCAGGCGCGTATTCATCTCGAGGAACCAGAACGTGTCCTTGGCCAGCGGGCGGGCGCCATCGACAATGAATTCTACCGTCCCTGCCCCTTCATAGCCGACCGCCTTGGCGAGCTTCACGGCCGCGCCGGTCATCGCCTCGCGCACGTCTTCCGGCATGCCGGGGGCGGGCGCTTCCTCGACCACTTTCTGGCGGCGGCGCTGCAGCGAGCAGTCGCGCTCATAGAGGTGGACCGCGCCGCCATGGCTGTCGCCGAAGACCTGCACCTCGATATGGCGGGGTTGCTCGACGAGCTTTTCCAGCATGACGCGGCCATCGCCAAAGGCGGACTTTGCCTCGCGCACGGCGCTTTCGAGCTCGCTGGAGAGATCCGACTTCCTGGAGACAAGTCGGATACCCCTGCCCCCGCCGCCCGCGACGGCCTTGATCAGGATCGGATAGCCAATCTTGTCGGCTTCGTCTTCGAGCGTCTTAACGTCCTGCGCCTCGCCGCGATAGCCGGGCAGCACGGGGACGCCTGCGTCCTCGGCGATGCGTTTGGCTTCGTCCTTGAGGCCCATTTCGCGGATCGTTTTCGCTTTCGGGCCGACCCAGATCAGGCCAGCTTTTTCGACGGCTTCGGCGAAGTCCGCGTTCTCCGAGAGGAAACCAAAGCCAGGATGGATCGCCTCCGCGCCTGATGCCTTGGCCGCTTCGATGATGCGATCACCGTCGAGATAGCTCTCGGTCGCTGGTGCCGCACCGATATGAACCGCTACATCGGCTTCGCGGACATGTTTGGCGTAGGTGTCAGCGTCGGAATAGACAGCGATCGTGCGAATACCGAGCCGGCGGCACGTCGCCATGATCCGGCAGGCGATCTCACCGCGATTGGCTATCAAGAGGCTCTTCAGCATGGCGTCCTTCCCGTGTGCGGTGGAGAAATGCCACCAGCACGAAACTTATTATCATGAGCAGGTACCAAGAACCGAATTTTGCCGGAGAAACAAGTTTCCACGCTGCTTCCTGCCCCGGATAGGTCCAGGCGCGGGCCAGCGTTCCAAGGTTTTCCGCAAACCAGATGAAGAGCGCTACAAGGCCGAAGCCCAGAAGAAGCGGCATCTTTCGGTCGGTCTCGTCAGGACGGAAGTTCACCCAGGTGCGCCAGTAGACCAGTGCACAGGCGGCGAACAGGGTGTAGCGGATGTCGACCAGATAATGATGGGCAAAGAAGTTCACATAGATGGCGGCAGCGAGCAGGCCCTGACACCAGAGCGGCGGGAAATGATCAAAACGGAAATGGAAGATGCGCCAGACACGGGCGAGATAGCTGCCGACAGCCGCGTACATGAAGCCAGAGAAGAGCGGCACACCGCCAATTCGGAGCAGATTCTCTTCCGGATAGATCCAGCTGCCCGCGCTGGTCTTGAAGATTTCCATAACGGTGCCGACCACATGAAAGACGAAAATGATGCGCGCCTCTTCCAGCGTCTCTAGCCCCGTCGCGAGCAGGACGAGCTGGATCACGACGGCCGCGATGACGAGAAAGTCGTAGCGGCTGACCGGGGCATTCGATGGGTACCAGAGGTGGGTCGCCAGGATGAGGGCAAGCAGCAGGCCACCGAAAATACAGGCCCAGCCCTGCTTGATGCCAAAGCTGACAAATTCGAAGACCCCGCTGCTGACCGGTCCGGTCACGAAGCGGCCACGCAACGCTTCACGCTGCGAACTCAGCCAGTCGGAGATGGTCGAAAACTTCGGCATGTCTCCGCTATTTCCTCCCATCATGGCAGCAAGACGTCAGATTCTGCGCCATTTTCTGATGCCTAGGTTTTTGCGGAAAGCTGGTCTAGGTTCGTGGTTAATGCGTGAAGGGGATGTTTGATGGCGTATATGGACAACAAGAATATGAGCGTGCTGGCTGGTGTCGTCGCCGGCGGAATCGGTGCCTATCTCGGTTATGAGCAGGCTGGCGCGACCGGCGTCAATCCGTTTCTCGGCGCGGCGATCTATGGCGGTGCCGGCTTCGTGATCGGGGCGGCCGGTGCCTTCCTCCTGAAATCGCTGTCCCAGTTTCTCGTCTTCATCCTCCTGATTGCCGCCATTCTCTATGTTGCGCGTGACCCGATCGAGCAGATGACCGGCATGGACCCGATCGATGCCGTCATTACGACCCTTCAGGGCTGGGGCATACCGGTGGGCGGCCTGGCGCCTTCGGGCGGCGGCTGATCAGGACTGCGCCCAGGAGGGTTTGCGCTTTTCGAGGAAGGCGCTTAATCCTTCCCTGCCCTCCTCGCTGGCGCGTCTTGCGGCAATCCGCTTGGCTGTTTCGTGGCTGAGATCGCTATCGATCTCTGCGCCATAGAGATCGATTACGAGCCGCTTTGACGCCGTGATGGCGCCTGGCGCGGCCTGCATGGCGAGATCGGCGAGGTATTCCTCCATCTCCGTCAGTCCCGTCTGGTCTTCAACAACGTACTGCACGAGGCCAATCCGTTCGGCGAAGGCCGCGTCGAAGCTTTCGGCGGAGACGAAGAGCGCCTTTGCCCAGCGCGGGCCAATGGCATTGATGACGTGCGGGCTGATCGTGGCGGGGGTGAGGCCGAGGCGGACTTCGGAGAAGCGGAACCTGGTGTCCTTCAGTGCAACCGCGATATCGCACGCGGCCACCAGCCCAGCGCCGCCGCCCATGGCCGCACCCTGTACCAGCGCGACGGTCATCTGCGGCAGTTCGGCAAGCTTGCGGAGCATTTCGGCAAGCTTGTAGGCGTCTTCCTCATTCTCATGACGGGTATAATCGGCGGCGGCCTTCATCCATTCGAGGTCGGCGCCCGCAGAGAAACTTTTCCCATTACCACGCAGGATGACCATCCGGATGGTCGTCTGTTCCTCGAGTGTTTCGAGCGCATCGGTCAGTTCCTCGATCACCTGCGCGTTGAACGCATTGTGCTTGTCCGGGCGGTTCAGGGTGAGGACGGCAATGCCACCGAGCGTCGCGTCGAGCTGGATTGTTTCGTAAGCCATAAGGGTCTCCTGTTGCCACCAAGCCTACGCCTTTGATCGCACTTTGAAAATGTCGCTCAGGCGGCTTCGGAGACTTTGCGGTAGTGGCTGTCACGGCGTAGCGCCGGTTTCTCCACAAGATGCCAGAGAAACAGGCTCGCAAGCAGCACAGTAAAGGTCGAAATGGCGATGGACAGAGCAAAGCCGAACGACGCAAACAGGCCGAGCATGATCATGCCCTGCAGGATGGGAAAGTGGGTGATGTAGAGACCATAGCTCACATCCCCAAACCGCGCGGCGTCGAGCCGGGGACCTGGCGCGAAGGCGGCACATGCGATGAGTCCGGCAAGCCCTGCTGCGCGAAGAAACTCCGCAAGGGGATGCGCAAAAGACAGGGCCAGCAGAAACGCACCGACGAGACCGAACATTCCGGGCTTCGCCTTGGCAGTATCCCACAGCTTCCAGAGCGCCATGCCGCTCGCGAAGAATGCCATCTGGCCCGGCAGCTGGCGTGCGATCTCCGGCGCCAGCTCATGATCCAGAAGCATGGGCATGCCCATGCTCCAGGCCACGCCGCCGCTATAGAGGAGAAGGAGCCCCACCCACCAGGCCTTGCCGAACAGTCGCAGAACCTGGGCGATCACAGGCAAGGCGATGTAGAACATGACCTCGATCTTGAGTGTCCAGAGCGCACCGTTCACTTCGGTGAAGCGCTGGCCTTCAAACAGGCCCGGCAGGTCTGGCGCAAGAAAGTTCAGAAAGACGAGATTGGCAGCGAGGTATTTCACGACTGCTGCGGGTGCGGCCCAGCCGGTGAGAAAGCCGCTTATCACCGCAGGTGTGATCACCACGACCGCATAGGCAGGGTACAACCGCCGCACGCGCTTGTCAGCATATTCCCCAAGCGATGCCGAACGGTCCAGCGAACCAAGAACCAGCGCGCCCGATACGATGAAAAATCCCTGGATGGAGATTTCGGCAAGGACGCCGAGCTGCGTTTCCAGGTCTCCGAACGGAGCTATGCCAGCGAGCGCCCAGGCGTGGAACACGAAGACGCAAAAGGCGAAGAGAAGCCGCAGGAAATCAAATCTGTTGGCTGTCAGCGCCCTGCTCCGCTTCGATCACACATCCGCTGGCGTTCGCACGAGTTCAACTCCGTGACAAGTAAAAGGGGCCTGCCGAAGCAGGCCCCTCAGGGTGGATGCAAGAGGGGTAGTCAGGGGGAGGGACTAGTAACCTGAGTCAGACTCGGTATCGATCTCGACATCCACTTCCGCATCGGCCTTCTCTGCTTTCCAGGCTTCCACGGCAGCCGTCAGTTCGGCTTCAGTGATGACGCCATCATAATCGGCGTCAATTTTCGCGAACTTTTCGGCGGCTTCTGCCTCCGTCACTTCGCCATCTGCGGTCTTGTATGCGGTGAACTCTGCTTCGGTGACCTGTCCATCGGCATCAGTGTCGATGTCGGCGAATGCAACCATCTCGCCAGCGGAAGCGGCAAAGGCACCCGTGGCAGCAGCGGCAGCAATAAATGCAAAGCGTTTCATGAGTTACTCCATGTGTTACGCGCCAATTTCTGAGGCGCACCCTATAGACGCACAGAATGAGGCCGAGGGTGCATTACGCTTCGGTCAGGCGCGGAAACATGTGTCCGCGCCTCCATTTTTACCCTTAATTTTCAAAGCTTAATCGCGACATTAAGATTGCGTCAATCATGCCCTCTGGGCTCATTTTTCTGGCTACGGGATGAAACGTGGCACTATCAGTCGAGCGACAGAAATCCCGTTTCAGCCATCGAGGCTGAGACCGGCTCTTCTTGAGTGCGCGGGGCTTTCGCCGCCTTGTCAGCGAGCGGCACGAAAGCCTCTGTACCTCTCAGCTCTCCCTCGGCTTCAAGGCCTGAAATGTCCGGGAAGATGCTCGAATGCGCCATCAAGGCGGTTGCAAAGGCAGCGGCAACAATAAAAGGGGTGTGGGACATGGCATTCTCTCCTTGAGGCTGAAATCCGCTCTTCCGGCGGATGGAGAGACAATAGTCCAGAGCTGTCGGGAGGTGGCGTGAATTCGAGTTCACGCAGGTCGAGAATCCTACATGCGGAAGACGCCGAAGCCGCGTTCGCCAAGCGGGGCATTCAGGCTGGCTGACAGGGCGAGCCCGAGCACGCGGCGCGTATCGGCCGGGTCGATGATACCATCGTCCCAGAGACGCGCCGTGGAGAAATATGGGCTGCCCTCACGCTCATAAAGGTCGCGGATCGGTGCCTTGAAGGCTTCCTCTTCATTCGCACTCCAGTCTTCTCCGCGGCGTTCCATGCCGTCGCGCTTGACGGTTGCGAGAACCGAGGCGGCCTGCTCGCCGCCCATGACAGAGATGCGCGCATTCGGCCACATGAAGAGGAAGCGCGGGGAATAGGCTCGCCCGCACATGCCGTAATTGCCAGCGCCGAAGCTGCCACCGGTCACTACGGTAAGCTTGGGAACGGACGCCGTCGCGACCGCGGTGACCATCTTGGCGCCATCCTTGGCGATGCCGCCCGCTTCGTATTTTGAGCCTACCATGAAGCCGGTAATGTTCTGCAGGAAGATGAGCGGCGTGCGGCGCTGGTCTGCCAGTTCGATGAAGTGAGCGGCCTTCTGCGCGCTTTCGGAAAACAGAATGCCATTATTGGCGAGGATGGCGACGGGCATGCCATAAATGCGGGCAAAGCCACAGACCAGCGTTTCACCGTAAAGGTGCTTGAACTCATGGAAGTCTGAGCCATCCACAGTGCGGGCGATGACTTCGCGTGCGTCATAGGGCTCGCGAACATCCTGCGGCACCAGACCGTGCAATTCCTGCGGGTTGTAGAGGGGCTCGGCAGGTGCTGTGAGTCCGACCGTGTCCGGCTTTGGCATGTGCAGCGTACGAATGATCGACCGGACAATGGCCAGCGCATGGTCGTCGCTGGCAGCATAATGGTCTGCGACGCCCGATTTGCGCGCATGCACGTCGGCGCCGCCAAGGTCTTCGGCTGAGATCTCCTCGCCGGTCGCCGCCTTCACGAGCGGAGGGCCACCAAGGAAGATAGTGCCCTGTTTGCGGACGATGATCGTCTCATCCGACATGGCCGGCACGTAGGCGCCGCCCGCCGTACATGAGCCCATGACCGAAGCGATCTGGGGAATGCCCATCGCGCTCATCTGCGCCTGATTGTAGAAAATGCGGCCGAAATGCTCACGGTCAGGGAAGACTTCGGACTGATGCGGCAGGTTCGCGCCGCCACTGTCGACGAGGTAAATGCAAGGCAGATGATTCTGCATCGCGATTTCCTGCGCGCGCAAATGCTTCTTCACTGTGATCGGAAAATACGCCCCGCCCTTTACCGTCGCATCATTGCAGACGATCATGCATTCGCGGCCCTCGACCCGGCCGATACCTGTAATGATGCCTGCACCGGGCGCTTCATCATCATACATTCCGTTGGCGGCGAGGGCGCCGATTTCGAGGAATGGCGTTCCAGGGTCCAGCAGGCGCTCGACACGTTCGCGTGGCAACAGTTTGCCGCGTTCTGTGTGACGCTCGCGCGCACGATCCGATCCTCCCTTCGCCGCATTAGCAGTCTTTTCACGCAATTCGGCGACAAGTGATTCCATGGCCAGCCGATTGGAAGAAAATTTCGTGCTTGCAACGTCGAGCTTGGATTTCAGTACGGGCATATGCCCTCCCTTGGACTGTTTCTTGCACAATTATCGCCGCATTGAGGGAATGTCATCCTGAAGCATGAGCATGTTCAAACCGATTAAGCCACCCGGGCTCACAAAATCCAGCAAGGCCTTTTCAGATGGCTTCGGGATGAACACATTCGGAGACATGAGTCTCGACATTGCGCCAACGCTGAAATCCATTCCTTTCCTGGGTGACGTTCCCAAGCGAGCGCTGAAGGCGGCTGGGCGCGAGGCACGCTGGTTTTCTCTGCCGGCGGGGTGGGAGCTGTTCAAGACAGGGGACATTTCCAGCTCCATCTACTTCGTCCTGTCAGGGTCGCTTGGCGCGTTCAGCACAACGCCTGACGGCCGCAGCGAATTCATCGGCCACATCCGGGCCGGCGAGCCCGTCGGGGAAATGGCGCTGTTCGAAGGCGCGATCGATGAAGACGGCGATGGTATCGCAGACAATGCCCCCCATACGAGTTCGGTCTATGCCCTTCGCGACACGGAAATCCTCGAAATCTCCCGCGCTGGCTTCGACAGGATCGTCAAGGCTGAACCGGAAATCCTGAACTCGATGATCCGGCTGATGCTGACGCGGCTGCGCGAAGGGCGAAAACCCAACCGCCGCAATGCCCCGAAGGTCTTCGCGCTTGTCGCAACATCCCCAACCATCGATCTCGGCCTGCGGGCGCGGGCGCTCAAAGCGTCGCTAGACCGGCTGGGCTTGACGTCCCACATTGTCGGAGAAAGCGAAGGCGACGAGAAACCAGCCCGCTTTTTCGATGACCTCGAAGCCAATAATGATGTCGTCATACTCATCTCCTCGGTCGGCGCGTCCTCCTGGTATCGATTGTCCATCCGTCAGGCGGACCGTATCTGGGTGGTCGGCCGCGCCGATGCGCGCCCCTCCATTCCGCTCATGCCGCCGGACAATTCACCAGCGCGCTCGTTAAAACTGATCGACGTTCTGCTCCTGCATCACGGCACTGAACGCGAAGTCTCCAGACCGGGCGAATGGCTCGATGCAGCAGGTGCCGCCCGTATTTTCCACTGGCGCGGCATGGATGATGCCGCATGCGACCGCCTGGCACGTGTGATGGCGGGCCGCTCTGTGGGGCTTGTCCTGTCCGGCGGCGGCGCGCGTGCTTACGCTCACATAGGCGTCGTCCGCGCTTTCCGCGAAGCCAATATTCCAATCGATTTTATTGGCGGGGCATCCATGGGTGCGGTCGTTGCCGGCTGTGTGGCCATGGGCTGGGATGACGAGGAGATCGACCAGCGCATCCGCAAGGCGTTTGTCGAGACCAATCCGCTCGGCGATTACAATCTTCCTGTTGTCGGCATGGTGCGCGGCAAGCGGGTGAACAATCGCCTGCATGAACATTTTGGCGATGCCGAGATCAGCGACCTGGAAGTGCCATTCTTTGCGGTGTCGACCAATCTTACGGACGGCACCTATCGCATTCACCGGCGCGGCCTGCTGCGCAAGGCCCTTCGTGCGACGATTTCCCTGCCCGGTATCCTGCCGCCGGTGGTGGATGACGGAGAGGTTCTGGTTGACGGTGCCGTACTCAACAATTTCCCCACCGATGTGATGCGGGAGCTGCACCGCGGCATTGTCGTCGGCTCAGATGTTGCGCGAGCCCCGGAGGGCCTGAAGGCGGATGACTTCGTCAATCCTCCCGGCTTTCTCAGCTGGGTCTGGCGCAATGGATTTTCCGCAGCGCCCCCGATTGCTGGACTGCTGATGCGATCCGCCACGATCAGCGTCAATCCGATTGCCGGACGCGAACTCGTTGATATGCTTGTCCTGCCGGAACTGCGCGATATCGAGCTTCGCGACTGGGAAGCCTATGACGAGGCCGTGGAGGCCGGATACAAAGCAGCCAGGGCGGCGATCCAGTCGGGAAAGCTGCATGATTTCTGCTACGGTCCTTCCAACAATATTCCCAGCGTCCAGATGGAACCAGTCTGACTCCAAGAACAGCTCAGGCCGCCCTGTCCCATTCGGGTGCCCAGCTCGGATTAATCAGTCTTTCATTGATGGCGTTCAGGGCCGTGATACGACCCATTTCATCGGCCGTCAGTTCAAAGTCGAGCACATCATTGTTCGATGCAATATGGTCCGGCGACGATGAACGCGGAATGGTGATCACGCCCGGTTGCTGCGCACACCATCTGATAACGATCTGGGCTGGTGTCTTGCCATGCGCCTCGCCGATCTCGTTCAGCACGGGATCATCGAAGACCCTGCCCTGCGCCAACGGGGAGTAAGCCGTTACCGATGAGCCAAGGGCGCGCGCTGCTTCCAGGATGGAGGTCTGGTTGATGAAGGGGTGATATTCGACCTGGTTTGTCAGAATCGGTGCCCGGGAGAGTTTCACCGCCTGGCCGAGCTGTGCCGATGTGAAGTTGGACACACCGATATTCCGGGTCAGCCCCTTGTCATGCACATCATTGAGCGCGCCGAGCGTCTCCTCGAGCGGCACGTCCGGATTGGGCCAGTGCAACAGGATGAGATCGCAATAATCCGTACTCAGCCTTTCGACACTCCGGGCAACGGAATCCTGCAGGTCACCATCCTTGAACTCCGACATCCAGGCCTTGGTCGTGACGAAAAGCTCCTCACGTGGCAGCTGTGCATCTGCGATGCCCCGCCCCACATGCGTTTCGTTCTCATAGGCTTGTGCTGTATCGATCATGCGATAGCCCGCTTCGATGGCTTTCGATACTGCCATCTGGGCGGTCTCGTCCCTGAGCTTCCACGTGCCAAATCCGATTTTTGGAATATCCACTCCGAAATGCCTGGTTGTGAGGGTCATGCAGTCTCCTTGCCTGATCAGTCTTGTCTGCTGACGAAACGGGCACCTGATTTCGTGAGTTCCATCGGGCGCTGCACCTACTGGTTCAGCCCGAGCTTCTTCTGCAGCTTCCGGGTCAGACCGAGAGAAACGAGGCGGTAGCTCTCGGCGAGATAGTCCTTCAGGGCCGCATCATCCATGCTCTCGTCCGAATATCTCTGGATCCATTTCATTCCGCGCGAAGCAAGATGAGGTGCCCCTTTGCATCCAGGCTGTTCGCTGAGAATGTCGAAGGCCAGTTCCGAGACCTTGAAACTCGCCCTGAAGGTGCCCCCCTCCTCAGTGTCGTGAGCGATCGCGAAGACCTTCCCGCCAATCTTCCAGACATGCGCCCCGCCCCATTGCACGACATGTGTGGAATGCGTCAGGGACGCGCAGAATGCGTTGTATTCATCCAGGGTCATCTGTTTCAGTCCCTACAATGGTGGCTGGGCTGCATCGGGTCGGTGTGGCTAACACCGTCTTAACACTATCAGGTCAGTTAATGAGCGTGGGTGCACCAGAAAGGCCAATGCGATGTACTCGGACCTGTTTGACAAGTTACCAATCGTCATCTGCGAAGTCGTGCCTATTCGCAATAAGGATGGCGAGATCATCGATTTCGAATGGAGTCAGGCCAACGCTCTGACAAACAGGTCGATTCTCCCCGATGGCGGAAGCGTGGTGGGTCGCCGGATCTTCGAATTCGATCCGAGTTACCGCGATTCAGAGATGGTTCGTTGTGTCAGGAAGGCGCTGGAGACCGGCGAAACGGTCACCATGATAACGCAGGAAGGCCGGGCCGCCTCTCACCTCAAGAAGGTGCTCAAGACGACGATCACGCCAACCGAGCGCGGCGTGCTGTGCTCCTCTCACGAGATTACTGACATCGCCCGCGAACGCGACGAAGCGATCGATACGGCCGGCCTCCTTCGCATGGCTTGCGACAACACTTCCTACGGCATCACCGTGACCGATGAGAAAGCCAGGATCCAGTATGTGAATGATGCAATGCTCGCGCTGACAGGCTATTCCCGCGACGAACTGATCGGCGAGAGCGCCTTCATCTTCAGTGGCCTCCGCAACAAGTCCATCGTTGCGGAAGTCCAAGCGAAAATTGCTGAAGGTGGTACGTTCCACTATACGGCCGACGATACCATCCTGGCCAAGGATGGCAGTGAGATCCATGTGGAGGTCGCGCTGGACAATGGTTTCTTGCCGGTCACGGGCGAACAGGTGTTCATCTCGCATTTCAGGGATATCCGCGAAGAACGCCGCAAGGCGCACGAACTGAAGACCGCGCTGAACGCTGCGGAGCAGGCGACGCGCCTGAAGTCGGAATTTCTCGCCAATATGAGCCACGAAATCCGGACGCCCCTCAACGGTGTGCTCGGTATGGCCCAGACGCTCTACAATGATGAGCTGTCACCTGCGCAGAAGGAACAGGTCGAAATTATCCTGGAGTCAGGCCAGACCTTGATGTCGCTCCTGAACGATATTCTCGATCTCTCCAAGATTGAGGCAGACAAGGTCGAAGTGTCGCCTGTCGCAACGGACCTGCGCCACAAGATGAGCAATATTGAGCGCCTTTACCGGCCAATGGCCGAAGAGAAGGGCCTGAAGCTCTCGGTCCATGTGTCGCCGGATGTTCCGTCTTCGCTGCAGCTGGATCCGGTGCGGGTGCGCCAGTGCATCAGCAATCTTGTTTCCAATGCGATCAAGTTCACCGCAGAAGGCGAGATCCTGATCGTTGTAACAAGCGCCATGAAAGATGATGGCCGGCATGAAGTGACAGTCCATGTGCGCGACACAGGCTGTGGCATCTCCCCTCAGGCGCTTAAGCGCATCTTCGAGTCGTTCGAACAGGAAGACGGCTCGATCACCCGCAGGTTCGGCGGGACCGGTCTGGGCCTTGCCATCACACGCCGGCTTGCTCGCCTCATGGGCGGCGATCTCAGCGTGGTCAGCAAGCTGGGCGAAGGCTCGGTCTTCACGTTGAATGTAGAGTCCGCTGAAAATGCCTACACGCCCGTATCGCAGCTACCCAGTCGCAATCAGGCAGCGCGCACGCCTTCTCGTGTGGTCACAGCACGCACCGCGCTGGTCGTGGATGACAATCTCATCAATCGGCGCGTCGCCCGCTCCTTTCTGGAGCAGATGGGAATTGAAGTTGTCGAGGCGGTCGACGGTCAGGACGCCTTGAACACGCTCGCCCATACGCCTGTCGACATAGTCCTGATGGACATTCACATGCCGACGCTCGATGGTAGCCGCGCCTTCAGGATGCTGCGGGACTCGTCGGGACCGAACAAGGATGTTCCCGTCATCGCGCTCACCGCCGATGGGATGGCGGGTGACAAGCAGAAATACCTGGCGCAGGGCTTTGACGCCTATGTCAGCAAGCCTGTCGATGAGCGTGAGCTATCAACCATTATCGGACAGGTGCTGAACGAGGCCCGAGGTCGCCTTCAGTCCGTCGGTTAGACCGTCTCGCCAAACAGCTCACGTCCAATCAGCCAGCGGCGGATCTCGCTCGTGCCTGCCCCAATCTCGTAGAGCTTCGCATCACGTAGCAGGCGGCCCGTCGGGTACTCGTTGATGTAGCCATTGCCGCCGAGGAGCTGGATCGCGTCGAGCGCGAGCTTCGTTGCTGTCTCAGCCGCATACAGGATCGCACCAGCGGCGTCCTTGCGGGCCGTCTCACCACGGTCACAGGCCTTGGCGACGGTGTAGACATAGGCCTTTGCGGCATTCATCTGGACATACATGTCGGCGATCTTGCCCTGGACGAGCTGGAACTCTCCGATCGACTGGCCGAACTGTTTGCGGTCGTGAATATAGGGGATCACGACATCCATACAGGCTTGCATGATGCCTGTCGGGCCTGCCGAGAGCACGGCGCGCTCATAGTCGAGCCCGCTCATCAGCACTTCAACGCCGCCATTCAGCGGGCCCATGACGTTCTCCTCCGGGACTTCGCAATCCTCGAAGACGAGCTCGCCGGTCTCGGAGCCGCGCATGCCGAGCTTGTCGAGCTTCTGGGCGACCGAGAACCCTTTCATGCCCCGCTCAATGATGAAGGCGGTGATGCCGCGGGATTTCTTCTCAGGCTCTGTCTTGGCGTAGACGATCAGTGTGTCGGCGTCCGGCGAATTGGTAATCCACATCTTCGAGCCGTTGAGAACGTATCGGTCGCCCTTTTTCTCGGCCTTCAGCTTCATGGAGACGACGTCAGAACCGGCGCCGCTTTCCGACATGGCGAGCCCGCCCAGATGCTCGCCAGTGACGAGCTTCTCGAGATAGCGCTGCTTCTGGTCATCATTGCCCCAGCGGCGCAGCTGGTTGACGCAAAGATTCGAGTGCGCGCCATAGGACAGGCCGACTGAGGCGGACGCGCGGGAAATCTCTTCCATCGCGACGACGTGCTCAAGATAGCCGAGGCCGCTGCCGCCCCATTCTTCCTCGACTGTGATACCGAGCAGGCCCAGCTCGCCCATCTTCGGAAGGAGATGGCGCGGAAAGACATCCGTCCGGTCAATTTCTGCAGCGATTGGTGCGATGTGGTCGGAGGCAAAACTTTGCACCGTATCGCGGATCATGTCGGCTGTTTCGCCGAGATCGAAGTTCAATGTGGGATATGTGTTCGGGATCATTTGCCCGATCTAGCTGGACTTTGCGCACTTGCCAATGTGCAGAGCAGCATTCGCGAGCCCTAGTCGCGTGGCCCCATGAAGGCGCGGACCGCATAGTAGGCCATGATCACACAGAGCAGGCCGCCCGCGAGCAGCAGGAAGGGCGGGAGGTAAGTCATCGCGCCTTCAAATTCTGCGGCTTCCAAGCCGAACCAGCCGAACCTGGCTGCGCCGCCATAGGCAAAAAGCCCCGTCCCCAGCAGCGCAACCAGGCCGAACAGGAAAATCTCGACCGGACCCTCATTCCGGTCGGTTTCCCGTGTGGCTAGCTCAACGAGTTCCGGATCGACTTCAGCAGGTGTCACATCGTCGATCAAAATGCGTCCATTACGCTCGCTCGAAGGCGCATCCTCCAGGCCGAGACTTTCCGGGTGCAGCCCTTCATCGGCCGGGGCGCGCCGATGCGGCGTGTCCTCAAGCGTGATTTCTTCAAGTTCGATGTCGCCCGTCGCCGGCGACGACGATTCGGGCCTGTCGTCATAATCGTCGACAAGCGCAGAAATTGCCGCACGAATTTCTTCAACGCTGGTTTCCTCGGAAACTGGCCTGGACGCCGTAGCAGGTTGCTCTGTATTCGTGACGCGGCTTTCTTCCTCGCCGAGAATGCGCGTCAAGCGCTCACGCACCTTGCGGGCAGCCGCTTCCGGCGCCGTCTCTTCGTCGCGCGAATGATCAAATGCAGGGGTGGGCCTGGACCGTTCTATTGCCGGATCACCAAACCGCCGGGCCGGCTGGACCGTTTCGTCGTCGATGAGCGGGCGGAACCGGCTGGACGACGCGAGCGGCACAGCGCCACTGGTCTTCAGGAAAAGCGCCTTCTCATCGGCGCGGCGGCGTACGAGCGGGTCTACAATCATGTCGCGCGTGCCGACGCGAGCCTTGCGCCAGCTCTCCATAGCGGCGGCGGCCTTCAGCTTGTCACCGGCATTGATGTGCGCGAGGACGTCGGAATTCTCGAACTGGTCGAGCCCGATATTGAAGGCGAAGGACACCAGGGCGTCGAACTCGGTCTGGCTGACCGGGACGAGCAACAGGTCATCCAGTGCTTTCTCGATGGGCGGGAGGTCATATTCGCGAAGGATCGCGGCGGCTTCCGGCTGGCTGACACGCAGGTTCGCTCGTGCGGCCCGGGTATGCCCATAGCCGATCACCCAGCCACCATCCGGCAGCTGCTTCGACACGGGCCGAAAGCCCTCATATGACATGATCAGCTTCAGTCCAGCCTCGGACGTACGAAGATCTGACCTCATTACATGCTCCAAAGCGGCACATCCCACTTGCTTCACGGCGAAGCGGTGCAAGCTGCACGCCGACTAATGCTCAGGCCTGCCATTACAGCAGGATGAGTGTGGCAAGACCGAGGAAACTGAAGAAGGCCATGACGTCGGTGAGTGTCAGCACGAATACCGAAGACGCGACCGCTGGGTCTGCCCCCATCCTGCGCAGGGCGAGCGGTACAATGACGCCCGAAAAGCCAGCCCAGACGAAAGTTGCGAACATTGCGATGCCGATGGTGAGGGCGAGACCAACGCTCTGGAACCAGAAGCCGGCGATGGCTGCCACACCGATTGCGAAAATGACGCCATTGGCAAGACCGGTCAGCGTTTCGCGCACGATCGCGCGGCGGCTCGCATCGCCGTCCATTTCGCGCTCTGCAATGGCCCGCACCGCAACCGCGAGCCCCTGACTGCCTGCATTGCCGCCAAGGGCCGCAACAACCGGCATCAGGATGGCCAGCTGCACGATCTGGTCGATCGTGCCCTCAAAGAGGGAAATGATCCCCGAAGCGATGAATGCCGTGACAAGGTTCACGGCCAGCCACGGCGCGCGCGCCTTTACCGAATCGAGCACCGTGTCAGACCCATCGGCCGAGTTCACGCCGGACAGCGCCAGGAGGTCTTCGGTATTCTCTTCCTGTATGACATCGACCACGTCATCAACTGTGAGCATGCCGAGCAGGCGGTCGGCATCGTCCGTGACAGGCGCGGACGCCAGTGAGTATTTCTGGAACTGGTAGGCCGCTTCTTCCTGGTCCATGTCGACGCTGATGTTCGACTGCACTTCTTCCATGATATCGGCGAGCTTCACATCGCGCGGCGTGCGCAGCAGCGTTGCCAGCGGCACCTGCCCTTTCAGCCGGTGTGTCGGATCAATCACGTAGACTTCGTAGAATTCATCGGGAAGGTCATCGGCATTTTCGCGCGCATGATCAATGGCATGCCCGACCGTCCAGAACTCAGGCGCAGCAAAGTATTCGCGCTGCATGAGGCGTCCGGCCGTGTCTTCCGCATAGGCAAAGCCCTGCTCCAGCGACGCCCGGTCTTCCGGCGCCAATTCATCCAGGATGCGTTCGCGCCGGTCATCCTCGAGGTCTTCGAGAATCGTCGTGACGTCATCGGAATCCAGCTCTTCCAGAACAGCGGCTACCGCCTCGTCCGGCAGCACATCAACCGCCTCCTCGCGATACTCATCACGAAGCTCGATGATGATATCGGTGGGCAGCTGACCATGCAGCAGCTTCACCGCTTCGGCAAAATCATCCGTCGAAAGCTGTTCAAGAAGGTCGGCAGCATCGGCCGGGTGCAGGCGAGTCAGCGTGCGGGAAAGCCAGCGCGTATCCTGTTCCCATACTGCTTCGCGCACATCCTGTTCAAGCGCCAGGTGAGCCTCGCGTTCGGGCTCGTCTACCTGTTCATCGGTCTGGAGGTCTGGCAGGTCGGACATAGGGTGAGATCTCCTCTTGTCCGGGCGCTTGCGCAACCCCCTGCCTGAAACTTCCCACGGGATGGTGCGGTCGAGAGGACTCGAACCTCCACGGATTGCTCCACAGCGACCTCAACGCTGCGCGTCTACCAGTTCCGCCACGACCGCACGTATCCCATGCGGGAAGTCCGCGCGGTATAAGTGCGCAAAGAAGCTTTGTGAAGCCCTTCCTGCACCTCTATATGCGGGAAATGACAGAAATTCCAAACGTCGAATGGGCTGTGAGCCGGGAGCTGGTTGATTATCAGGCTGCTGTGGCTTTCATGGAACGCAGGGTGCGCGAAATCCGCGAAGCGGGTGCGCCCGAGCTTGTCTGGCTGCTCGAGCACCCGCCGCTCTACACTGCGGGTACCAGCGCCAAGGCGGACGACCTCAAGGATGCGAGCCGTTTCCCGGTCTTCGAGACCAGCCGCGGCGGGCAATACACCTATCACGGCCCCGGCCAGCGCGTGGCCTATGTCATGCTGGATGTCGCCGCGAGAGGCCGCGATGTTCGCGACTTCGTGCGCAAGCTGGAAAGCTGGGTCATTACGGCGCTTGATTCGTTCAATGTGAAAGGCGAGGTCCGGTGCGGACGGGTTGGTGTCTGGGTCGACCGGACACAGCTTGGCGGACCGACCCGCGAGGACAAGATCGCTGCCATCGGCCTTCGTCTTAAGCGGTGGGTCAGCTTCCATGGCATCAGCCTGAATGTGGAGCCAGACCTCACACATTTCGGCGGCATCACACCCTGCGGCATCGCAGAAGACGGCCTTGGTGTGACCAGCCTGGTCGATCTTGGCCTGCCCGTAACGATGGACGATGCGGACGCGGCCCTGAAAAAGGCCTTTGAGGCCATCTTCGCTTCCGATCTGTCGGAAACCGAACCACCCTTGCTGAAAGCGGCGCCTTCGTCTGACTATGCGCGGTAGTCCGGATCGCCCGGATAAGTTCCGAAGAAAGGCACCCGCGCAACCCAGAGCAGGCTCCAGATCGCAATCAGGGCGCTCAGTGGAATCATGATCCGCTGAATGGTCGGCAGTGAAGCCTTGAGCACTGTTTCGGCCTTCGGTGGCAGCGGCTTGTCAACGCCTGCTCCGGGGCCGCCCGGTCCACCGCGACCCGGAGACGGTCCGCGGCGCTGCTGCGGCGCTGCTTCGCCATTGGCTTCAGCTTCGGCAGCCCTCTGGCGAGCGGCTGCCTGCGCCTCGCGGCTCTCCTGGAGCTGTCTCTCAAGATAGGCATCCGGATCTGCAAGGTATTGCTGGCGTTGTTCGAAACGCTGATCATATTTCTGAATTTCGCCCATCGCGGTCGCCATGAAGGCTGCGAGGGCAAGCAGCAGAGGCACCAGCGGAACCAGCGCGAGGATTGGCCACCTGCCGGCATCATTCAGCCTGCGCGAATGAATGACATAGGAGATCAGCGTCGTGATCACGAAGACGACAGGCGTGGCATAGACACCGAACGTGCCAACTGGCGATCCGTCACCGCCTGCGAAGTTGACGACCGTCGCGATGGCGAAAGGCACCAGGATCACAATCGTCTGAAGTGTGAACAGCAAGGTCCAGGCCCGCGTAAAGTGCAGGCGCGGCGATTCGCCGGTCGGGTCGAAGAGCGTGTGGAGCCAGTTCATGTGCCCCGGCAGCTCCCGCTCATCGGTGAGCCAGGGGCGTTTGGGGTCCAGCACTTGGCCGCTGCTTGTGTCTGACATAACCGGGAGGCCTTCTCGTTCTTATCGAAAAACGCTTATACGCGCTTTTTGGAATTTATCAATAAACGATAAGAAAAAAGGCGCAGGCCCTAGAAGTCCTGCCATTCCTCACCCGGAACCGGGCCGTGCTTGTTCTGGCCGGGCTGGGTTTTCAGCGATCCGACGATGAAGCCCATGACAACGGCGCTGACCACAATCGTGATGAGCGTGAGCGGTAGAACCATTTCGGCGAGGGCGGTCGACGCCTCAATCGCAACCATGAATTCCCCCTGGGCGAGCCGCTCAGCGACTTCGGCTTCAATCGCCGCGCCGCGCTCACCAAGGAAGACTGAGCCGAACAGCTGGCTCATGATCATGCTGATGATGAAAGACCCGATCCAGACGGCGAGAATCCACCACCCTGTGGTGCCTGCATCATGGAACCGCTTCGCATAGACGCAGACTTCCGCATAAAGCAGCAACAGCCCGAGCAGGAAGAACACCGTCATGCCGCCCACACCGAGCGCTGGGCCCAGCCTCACCTGAAAGGCCTGAAACAGCACGGACGCAACTGTAAGGATTACAAGCCCCTGCCAGAAGCGGTGTTTCAGGATCCGGCCCTGGGGATTGAAAAGCAGATTGCCCATTATGGAGCCTCCTGAACTGGACGTTCAGTCTAGATGAGTTTCTCGATTCGGCGAAACAGCCTATTCGAACTCGACCATGATCTCGTCCGCAGCGACGCTGTCACCCGCGCCGACATTGATGGCTTTCACGACGCCCGTCGCCTCAGCACGGATGATGTTCTGCATCTTCATCGCCTCGACGATACACACCGCCTCACCCTCTTCCACCGTCTGGCCAATTTCCACGTCAACCGAGACGACCAGTCCCGGCATTGGCGAAATGATCAGCTTGGACGTATCCGGCTTCGGCTTTTCAGGCAGGCGGGCATGCAGGCTGGCCGTCAGAGGCGTGCACACCAGCGCCCGCACCGCAACGCCGCGATGGCGGAAGACATAGCCTTCAGTCCTGTCGGAGAATTTGACAGCAAATGGCTCTCCATCAAGGTGCCCTTCGAAGAGATGCGTGCCGGGCCGCCAGTCGGTGACGAGCGTGTGGTCGGTGCCATCGATCGTAATCGTCGCTTCGCCATCGCCAAGCTCAAGCTCGACATCCTGATGCTTGTCGCCAAGGATAACGACCCAGTCGCGGCGCTGCTCACCCGGTTCGGTCATGCGACCGGAAATCTGTTCGGCGCGGCGGGCGAAAAGCCCGTGCACATAAGCGGCAGACGCCGTGAGGATCAGCGTCTGGTAATCCGTCGCCGGAACGCCTTCAAAGCCGTCCGGAAACTCGTCCTTGATATAGGCTGTCGTGATGTCACCGGAGCGGAAACGGGCCTCGTCCATGACCGCGGCCACGAACGGGATATTGTCCTGAATGCCTTCGATGTGGAAGCGGTCGAGCGCCGCCGCCTGAACGTCGAGCGCCTGGTCGCGGTCCTTGCCGTGCGTGATCAGCTTGGCGATCATCGGGTCGTAGAACATCGAGATCTCATCGCCTTCGCGCACACCGGAATCGAGGCGTACCGTGCCGCCATTCAGCGGTCCTTCCACAGGCGGATGGAAACGCTTCAGGCGTCCGATGGATGGCAGGAACTTGCGGTAAGGGTCTTCGGCGTATACACGGCTTTCGACCGCCCAGCCGTTGATCTTCAGGTCACTCTGCTTGATGCTCAGCGTCTCACCATAAGCGACGCGAAGCATCTGCTCGACGAGGTCGACACCCGAGATCATTTCCGTGACCGGGTGCTCCACTTGCAGACGGGTGTTCATTTCAAGGAAATAGAAGCTCTTGTCGACGCCGGACGCGACAAACTCGACCGTGCCGGCGCTGTCATAGTTCACAGCCTTGGCCAGTGCGACGGCCTGTTCACCCATCTTCTTGCGGGTTGCTTCATCAAGCAGTGGGCTTGGCGCTTCCTCGATGACTTTCTGGTTGCGGCGCTGGATCGAGCATTCGCGCTCGAACAGGTAGATGCAGTTGCCGTGCTTGTCGCCCAGCACCTGGATTTCGATGTGGCGCGGGTCGAGGATGAATTTCTCGATGAAGACGCGGTCATCGCCGAAGGAAGACTTGGCTTCGGCCTTCACAGCCGGAAAGCCCTCTTCGACTTCCTTGTCGTTGGAGGCGACGCGGATACCCTTGCCGCCGCCGCCCGCAGACGCCTTGATCATCACCGGATAGCCGATGTCCTTCGAGATCTTCACCGCTTCCTTGGTGCTCTCGATGAGCCCCATATGGCCAGGCACAGTGGACACGCCTGCTTCGGCGGCAAGCTTCTTGGAACTGATCTTGTCGCCCATCGCCTCAATGGCGTGCGCATTCGGGCCGATGAAGACGATATTCTCTTTCTTCAAGCGCTCTGCGAAGGCCGGGTTCTCGGAAAGAAAGCCGAAGCCGGGGTGAACCGCTTCGGCGCCGGTCTGCTTCACCGCATCGACGATCTTGTCCATGACAAGATAGGACTCTGAAGCTGCGGAAGGGCCGATATGGACGGCCTCATCGGCCATCTCGACAGCCATGGAATCCGCGTCGGCATCGGAATAGACGACGACAGTTTTCACCCCAAGACGTTTGCACGTCTTGATGACCCGCACGGCGATCTCGCCACGATTGGCGATCAGGATCTTCTTGAACAAACCTGCCCCCTGAAACAGCAGTTACACATTGACTGCAGTGGCTTATCGCCCACGGAACGCAATGTCTATGAGGTGACGTAGGGAAAGCGCGACCAAATGCTCCGGCTTTTCCGGCAAACAGGCCCGGTATCGCAATCAGGCCGCTTCGATCGATTTCGTTGCTTCCTGCAGGCCCTGGGCAAATCCAGGGGCTTCGCTCTTCAGCAGGTCGACCAGGGCGCGTTCAGCCGGACTGACCGTCTTGTCCCAGCCGAGACGGCGCAGGAACCAGTTCTGCTCGTCATCAGTGACGACGGCGCCTTTTTTGTGGGCCGACTCCTTCGCCTTGTAGCGGGCGCGGGCCGCGGCTTCTTCATTGTAGCTGATCTTGTCGAACCAGGTGCCGCTCGTGAAGGCATTGACCATCCGGCCGAAAAAGCCGCTGACGCTGGTATTGGTATCCTTGAGCCAGGCTTCGCGCCGCAGCGCCTCGGCTTCGCTGACAGGGTCGGGATGCGCCGCAGCGACAAGGTGGTTGAGCACCGCTTTTGCAAACATGGTGTTCCAAACCATGGCATTTGGGGCGTTGGCGACAGCGTCATTGGTCTGGAACAGGATCGTGGCCTCGTGCCGACTGACGAACAGGCTGCTTTCACCTGCGGGCGCAAACAGGATGCGGCGCATGCGCTCGGTCATTGCCTCATCAGCCACGCCATTCTTTATGATCCGCCGCGATATCGCTTCGAGGCAATAGCGCGAGAGCGATTCGGGCGCGCCGTCTGCGTATCGAAGCAAGGTCAGCATCAGGTCGATTTCGCTGGCAGTCTCGATATGGCCGTCGGCGCTCATCTGTGCGATCAGCCAGTCAGCTTCATCATCGGTGATCCAGCCTTCCGGCGCTTCGCGCGTGAGCAGGAAATCCTTGATCGCCTCAATGAAGCGTTCAACCCATACAGGATCGCGTTCGGCGAGCTGATTGTTCAGGCGAAACAGCGTCTCGGCTTCGTCGCGACTGACAATGCCATCCTTGTAAATCTCGTTAACGATGCGGCGAGCTTCGGCTTCGCTGATCTCGCCGATATGGGCGATGCGCGCCATCATCAGCTGCATCTCGTTTTCCATCGATTCCCCAAGAGCTGTATTCGTCATAATACGCGGTAGCCTTCCAGAAATCTGTTTCCAGAGCGTTAGCAGCGCAAAGTTAATGAAATCAGGCTGCCGGGCTCAGCGCATGCGGATGAATTTCGAGAACAGATACAAAAGGTCCCGCGGCATGTCGGCACTCAGCAAGGCATCAATCGAATCGTCATTGCGGATGACCATGGTCGAGGCACCGCCCTGATTGTCGACCCGATGATAGTTCATGCTCCACTCGGGAAAGGCCCGGCAGGACACAGGCTCACCGATGATCTGCGTTACCCCGGTATGACGATCATCTTCTGTAATGCGGCGATAGATATCCTGCACCTCATCGCGAGCTCCCTCGAGCGCCTGCATGAAGGCCTTGCCATTATGCGCAAGGAAGCCGGTGATGTAGCGCTCGTCATTATTGCTCTGCGAGACGTTCAGAATGCTCTCAATATCTTGATCGGTGAGACTGTCGACAGCAGTGCTTACATAGACCAGACGGTACAACTCCTCCGGGTCTTCCTTCATCCTGCGGGTCATCCTGTTTCGCTCGTCCGATGCCCTGAATTTTCACAAATTTTCTCTTCTTTCAACATTGTACAAGTTTGGCGTGTGCAATCACCAGGATCATGCAATTAAGCGGCGCGAAGTCACAGCCTGCCGCCTGCTGCGAGGCACGCATTGGGTTGGTAAGGGACGGGTTTCCGCAAGGTTCGCCATTTCTCCCGGCGCGAGGATGTGTATGGTCGCAAAAAATCACCATACGGGGAGCAGGATGTACTACGCAGAACTGGCGAAAGCGCGAGACCAACTGACTGGACCTGGCGGCGACTTCGAAATTGTCGAGGCAAATGTGCTGGGAAACCGGATCCGGACATTCAAGAACGCACCGCCCAGCATTCGCGACGTCTGGCTCGCCACGCAGGAATTCTCGGACCGGGACTATCTCGTCTACGAAGATGAACGCCTCACCTATGGCGACGCGCATGCGCAGGTCGCAGCCGTTGCGTCATGGCTGTTCGCGCAGGGCGTCCAGCCTGGCGACCGCGTCGCGATCTCGATGCGCAATTACCCGGAATGGATGCTGGTCTACTGGGCCTGTGTATCGGTGGGCATCACCGTAGTGGGCATGAATGCCTGGTGGACCGCCGAAGAGATGAGCTATGCGCTTGCCGATTCCGAGCCAAAGGTCTTCTTCCTCGACTCTGAACGCCTGGCCCGGGTTCGCGAAAAGCCTGCAATGGTCGACGGTGTCAAACTGGTCGGCGTCCGCCTCGACGAGACAACGGACAACATCACGCCCTGGTCTGACGTCATCGCCCATGGCGGCGCCCTGCCCGACGCAGAGGTCGATCCGGATTCGGACGCCTGCATCTTCTACACATCCGGCACGACCGGCTTTCCAAAGGGCGCGCAGCTCACCCATCGCGGCTGCGTCGCGAATTTGATGAACTTGATGTATTCGCGCGTATCCTCGGCAGCGGCGGTCTTCATGGCCACCGGCGAAGCGCCTCCTGACCCGCCGCCCGTTCCGAATGGCCTGATCACGACCCCGCTCTTCCATGTGACCGCCAATAATTGCGGCGCCTATGCGGTCACGGCAGCAGGCGGCAAGATGGTCCTGATGTACCGCTGGGATGCCGGCGAAGCCCTGCGCATTATCGAGCGCGAAAAGATCACCTCGATGAGCGGCGTTCCGGTGATGGCCCGCGAAATCATCAACCATCCCGACTTCGACAAGACCGACACGTCCAGCCTGATGACGCTGGGCGGGGGCGGCGCGCAGGTCCCGCCAGACCTGGTGCAGAAGATCGAGGACAAGGTCGCCACGGCTCGCCCGAATACCGGCTATGGCATGACAGAGACCTGCGGCATCATCACCTCGATCGCCGCAGACTTCTATGTCGACAAGCCTGACAGTGCCGGCCCCGCCATGCCGAATTTCGAGGTCAAGTGCGTCGACGATCTTGGCAATGAAGTGCCGCAGGGCGAGCTGGGCGAGCTCTGGGTCAAGGGCTCCTCCGTCATCAAGGGCTATCTCAACCGCCCTGATGCCACGGCCGAAGCCATCACCGATGGCTGGCTGCACACGGGCGACGTGGCCCGCATCGACGAGAACGGCTTCATCTATCTTGTCGACCGCAAGAAGGACATGGTCCTGCGCGGCGGGGAGAATGTGTACTGCGCCGAAGTCGAAGCCGGCATCTACCGGCATGATGCGGTGGCCGAGTGCTGCGTGTTTGGTGTGCCGGATGACCGGCTCGGCGAGGAAGTCGGCGTGGTCATCGTTCTGAAACCGGGCGAGACGCTGAGCGAGGCTGCCCTGCGCGAGCACTGCTCTGCCGTGATGGCCAAGCACAAGGTGCCGCGCTTCATCTGGTTCCAGGATGACCTCCTGCCCCGCAATGCAAGCGGCAAGTTCCTGAAGAAGGATCTGCGCCAGAAATTCGTTCCGGCCACCGCCTAGCCCGGCGGGCGTGACAGGGGCAGGCCTCTGGCCCTCGCGAAGGGGGCCCAGGCCTTGCCCGGCCCATGACAAATGCATCAGGGCAGTGGTTTCCCCTTGCACAAGTGCACGAAACCGTAGAGAGAAGCTGCTTCGACCCTTTCGCCGGACTATCAGGCCTTGTTTGCGGTTGCCCTGTGAAGGGGTCTGCTGCGCTCTCGACTTCGACCACTCCTAAAAAAGTTTCGACCCCCCTGCTCGCAATGTCGCGTGTGGGTAATGCTTATAGGAGTTCTTTCATGACCCCAGGCACCGTAAAATTCTTCAACGACCAAAAAGGTTTTGGTTTCATTCAGCCCGACCAGGGCGGCACTGACGTGTTCGTCCATGTGAGCGCGCTCGAGCGCTGCGGCATGCGTTCGCTCTCCGAAGGCCAGAAAGTGCAGTACAGCACGGCCATCGACCCGCGCAAAGGCAAGGAAGCCGTCGACCAGATCGAAGCGGCTTAAATCAAGCTTTAAAGGGCCGGGCTCGCTCGGCCCTTGCAGCATGAAGAACGCCAGTGGGGCTCCCGCTGGCGTTTTTTTATGCCCGCCCCTCGAAAAGACCTGAACGGGCGGCCACAGAGTCCGGGGACTTGCGGCGTTCTGGGATTGGTTTCGAGAGGGTGGCGGCGCTAGCCGGGCTCGAGCAGGAACGGTCCAGAGACCGTCCAAAACTGGTCCAGAACCCGTCCAAATACCGTCCAATGACAGTCCATCGCCAGATGCGGCGCGCCTTGGGCGTCTGAATGGGCCGAGGCGAGGCGTGTGAGATCGAGCCGGAGCCACGGCGCGCGCGGGGCATGCGCCGTCCAGTCCGGCGGGCCCGGCCGGTCGCCAGCGCCCTGCATCCTGATGATGATGCGCCCGGTTTGCGTGACGCCAATGGCGAGAAGGCCGATTGCGTGACGCCAATGGCGAGAAGGCCGACCGGGTTCGCCGCCCGACAGGCGCGGTAATAGCGCTCGAACCACCAGACCTCCCAGAAGAAGACCGGCCAGTAGACGATCGGCAGCTTGTCCAGAATGTCGAGAATCCAGGCGCGGGTCAGCATGGCAGGGAGTATGCGCCGGGCTGGAGGGGTGTGGGATGGATTCGATCTGTCAGGCGGTTCACCGTGGCTTGCCTGCCCCCGCGAAGGCTGGGGACCACGGTGTCCATCTCCCGCCGTTTCAGCAAGACGAAAGGGCCGGAGATGGACCCCGGATCAAGTCCGGGGCGGCGCAAGACTTCCATGATCCCGCCGATACCTGCGAAGGCAGGTATCCATGATCCGTTCTTTTGAAGGCAGCCCGTCGGCGAGATGGTTCGCCATGGACCCCTGCCTGCGCAGGGGTCTGCGGCAAACCTGACCGCCACTCTTTCCCGCGAAGGCCGGGATCTCGTGAGGAAAACGCTGCACTTAGATTGGCTGAGATCCCGGCCTTCGCCGGGATGAGCGCATACTGAGAGGGCGCGGTGTCCGACCTGGATTTGCCCGTCTTCGGAGCGCCCGAAAATCAGTCCAGTGGACTGATTTCAGCGCAGAAGGCCACGGCAGTGGCTCTGCGTGCCCGATCTGGTTCAGCCCCTCAAGGCCAGGCGGCCCTCATCCTGAGCGAAGTCGAAGGACGCCGTGCCTGCGGCAGCCTTGACCGCCTGAAACAGATCGAAACTGGCTGGATATGGCCAAATGGCAGGCCCTGCCATTTGGCCTGAGGGCGAAACCAACCTTCTCAACACCTTGCGTGTTGACGACCTGGCCGAAGCGGATCGATCCTGACGATCGGAAAAGAGGGGGCAAGATGGACAACAACTATCTGAAGCAAACTGTACCGACCGCTGAAGTTCTGCTGAACCTAGAACCAGAAGAGTTAGGGGCATTCATTGTGGTAGCGATGCAGCGAGGGCGAGACCGCCTAGGGCATCCGGGGTCCGTGTTGACGGCATTCTATCCTAACCATCAACCGTATGAGTCAGAAGGATACCCACAAGCAAGAAAACAGGAAGTCGAAGGTGCCGTTTTCGAGGCGTGGAGCTGGCTTGAAGGCCAAGGACTTCTAATTTGGTCAGATTTTGCCAACGGAGGTAACGGTTACAGGCGGCTCAGTCGACGGGCACAACAGCTTGATATCGCAGCGATTGAAGATTTTGCGGCTGCCAGGGCCCTTCCTCGCGAAATCATTCACGATGCAATCAAAACACGAGTCTGGAGCGATTTTGTACGCGGACATTACGACAGCGCTGTACTGTTTGCGGCTCGACAAGTTGAAATTAGCGTACGAAATGCGGCTGCTGCAGGTGATGATCGGTATGGCGTCCCATTGATGCGAGACGCCTTCCACCCCGACACTGGCCCTCTCACCGATGAGAATGCTTTGCGCTCTGAACGTGAAGCGCGAATGAACCTATTCTGTGGCTTTATTGGCCACTACAAAAATCCATTATCGCATCGAGATATTGACATGGACGATCCCTTCGAAGCCATCGAAGTAATATTGATGGCGAGTCACCTCTTAAGAATAGTCGATGGTCGCATTGCTGGATAACACGAACCAATATTTTCTAAAGCGGAATATTATCGTGCTTTTTCCAGGGGTTTTCGAGTTCCTTGGTGCGGAGGGTTCGGAGGGCCTTGATGACGCGCTTGCGGGTTGAGTGCGGCATGATGATGTCGTCGATATAGCCCTTTTTCGCGGCCACATAGGGGTTCGCGAAATTGTCCTCATACATCTTGGTGTGCTCGGCGATCTTCTTCTCGTCGCCAATATCCTTGCGGAAGATGATCTCGACCGCGCCCTTGGCGCCCATCACGGCGATCTCGGCGGTCGGCCAGGCATAGTTCACGTCGCCGCGCAGGTGCTTCGAGCTCATCACGTCATAGGCGCCGCCATAGGCCTTGCGGGTGATGACGGTGACTTTCGGCACGGTCGCTTCGGCATAGGCGAAGAGGAGCTTGGCGCCATGCTTGATGAGGCCACCATATTCCTGCTTGGTGCCCGGCATGAAGCCCGGCACGTCGACAAAGGTGACGATCGGGATGTTGAAACAGTCGCAGAAGCGGACAAAGCGGGCCGCCTTGCGGGAGCTGTCAATGTCCAGAACGCCGGCGAGCGTCATCGGCTGGTTGGCAACAACCCCGACGGTCGAGCCTTCCATACGGCCAAAGCCGCAGATGATGTTGGCACCGAAATCCGGGCTGATCTCGAAGAAGTCGCCCTCGTCCACCGTCTTCTCGATCAGCTCCTTCATGTCGTAAGGCGTGTTCGGATTGGCGGGGATGAGCGAGTCGAGGCTTGGCTCCATCCGCTCCGGGTCATCAAAGCTTGGGCGCACCGGCGCGGCATCGCGGTTGGAAAGTGGCAGGAAGTCGATCAGCCGGCGCATCTGGATCAGCGTCTCGATATCATTCTCGAACGCGCCATCGACCACGCCGGACTTCTTGGCGTGCACGGACGCGCCGCCAAGGGTCTCGTGGGTAACTTCCTCATTGGTAACGGTCTTCACGACATCCGGGCCGGTGACATACATGTAGGAAGTATCCTTCACCATGAAGATGAAGTCCGTCATGGCCGGGGAGTAGACGTCACCGCCGGCGCACGGGCCCATGATGACGGAGATCTGCGGAATGACGCCGGAGGAGAGGACATTCTCCATGAAGATGTCGGCATAGCCGGCGAGCGAATCGACGCCTTCCTGGATGCGGGCGCCGCCCGCATCGAAGATGCCGACAACCGGCGCGCCATTCTTCGCGGCCATCTTCTGGATCTTCACGATCTTTTCCGACTGCGCCTTGGACAGCGAGCCGCCGAAGACGGTGAAATCCTTGGAGAAGACATAGACGAGGCGGCCGTTTACCGTGCCCCAGCCCGTCACCACGCCGTCGCCCGGAATGCGCTGTTCCCCCATGCCGAAATCATTGGAGCGGTGCTCCACGAACATGTCGGTTTCCTCGAAACTGCCTTCATCGAGCAGCATGGTGACGCGTTCGCGCGCCGTCAGCTTGCCCTTTTCATGCTGGCGTTCGATCCGCTTCTTGCCGCCGCCAAGGCGAGCCTCTTCACGCTTTGCCTCAAGGGCTTCGATGACGTCCTTCATGCCGCTCTACTCCATCAGTCCGTGTACCGTCGCATGTGTTACGCATGGCGGGCGCTCTAGGCAAGCAGAAGGGCAGGCTTCCCTTGGGAAACCTGCCCTCTGGCGTGTTCCGGCCTGCTTTTTTGTCAGGTGATCGGCCCTGAAGGCGCGGCTAGCTTCCGGGGCGACCGCCGCGAAGGCCACGGTCATAGCGATGATGCCAGTCATCGTAGCGATAGTCGTCATGGCCGCGGTGGTAGCCGTGACCACGGCCCGGCTGCGGAATGCCGGAGATGGACTCGATCCGGCCACGGCGGACAATGCAGGTCACATCGCGCTCAAACTCGCGGCGACGGCCTTCGAACTCGACATCGTCCAGCCGCACCTGGAAGGCATAGCGGCCAATCTGGCGGGTGCGGATGTCATCATCAATATCGACATCGCGGAAGCCGGCGCGATAACCGGCACGGTTGACGGCGCGCACGCACATCTGGCGGGCTTCCCGACGCATTTCGCGCACTTCCCACGGGGCCTGTCCGTAGCGCGAGCGATTATGATAGCGCCCATCGCGGTCACGCCAGCGATCATGCCCCACCGAAACGTAGAGCGATGCATCGCCGAGATTGACCGAAACGGCCGGGCTGGCCGCTGCGTGTCTGCCCGGTGCGTCCGCGAGCGCCGGGGCCGCAAGGAGTGGAGTTGCCGCCAAAGCCAGCGCCGCCACTCGGGGGGTCATGATGCGTTTCATCATGGCTGCAGGAAAACACAGGCCGCCTCAACCCGGCATGACCGGCCCATTCGGGTTCGGTTCAGGAAGGTGCCGCTGGTTTGTCAGGGTCCTGGAGGCCGCGCAGGAGGGGGACGTCACCGCCCTGCACGGCCCGGTTTTCAGGCGCAGCCTTCAACATAGCTGACGGCCGGTTCGACGCCGTAGCGCCAGGCGCGGACAGTGCCATCCTCGCCTTCTTCGAAGATGCCGAACACGCCATCGCCCAGTTCGACTTTCAGGACTTCGATGTCGGCATTGTACTTGTTGGGGGTACGGCTGGTGGTGTCATAAAGCGCCTCGACCTCATCCAGCGGCATACCGACAGCCGCGCCAGCATTGCTGGACACGCTCGCGTCACGGATATCAATGCGCTGCATGGTGCCTTCGGCGATCATGAAGAGGACATTGTAATTGTCCTCGCCGGTGCGCAGGTAATAGCAGGACGTGTTCTCTGTCATGTCGCCGATGAGGTCTCCCTCATAGGCGTCGCGGACTTCTGTCTCTGTCATGCCGAAAGTGACATTGCAGAAGCCGTCGGCGGACATGACCGTGCAGTCAGCGTTGGACGGTGTTGCACTTGTCTCGGCCGGCTCCTCGGGCAGGACCGGGGCTGCGCCATCCGCCGGCACGCGAGGTGCAGACTCTTCGATGGTCGGCGGTGGAACCTCTGCTGCGCGCTCATCAGTGTCGGGGCCGCCGCAGGCGCTGAGCGCGATAAGGGCAGCGGGAATGCAGGTCAGAACTCGGTTTTTCATGAGGATACCTCCTGTCGCTAAACGCTGATCGCGCAAAGCGGTTCATCGGTATCGCAAATTAAATTGGCGCTGGCGTGTCAGCGAAGGGACCGGAAGAAGGCGCCGAGCGCTTCGGCGTCGCGGCGGCGGGCCCTGGCCGCCTCGGCGGCTTCTTCATCCTCGCCCCATTGTTCGATCTGCCAGTCTTCATCGATGCGCGAGAGGTCAAAGGCGGTGCCAGCATCGACCTCGCCTTCCAGGACCGCATAGGCCAGGACGCACGAGCCGTAGAGCCCGCAGGCCCAGGCAAGCCCGGTCAGCGTCAGGTCATCGCGCGACAGGGCATGGTCATGCGCCGCCTGAAGCGATGCCTGCGGCTGCGGCGATGCGATGATGCCTTCGACCGGCACCAGCACGATATCGAGCTTTTTTCCGGCCCATTCGCGCAGGGATCGCCAGCCGGCTTCCTGACGCTCGCGCAAGCCTGCGGGGCTGTCGGCGAGATGGCAAACCAGATCGGTCTCGGCATATTTCGCGACTTCGGCGGCGAGCTCTTCGCGTGCAGCGGGCGTGCGGTCCAGCGCGACGTTGACCAGCCGGGTAATCGGCATGGTAGCCGGGTCGATACGGTCGCCCTGCCCGGCCCATTCCTTCGCGACCAGGCCGGCCAGCGCGTCGTTCGGCAGGACGAGATCCTGCTTGGCCGGCGTTTTCAGCGGTCGCCCGTCCAGTTCGACGCGCCAGCCGCCTTCGACAGCGGCGGCGCCCGCGGACTTGTAGAATTTCTTTGGAAGGCCGGCGGCCCGGTCAGGTGCAGGTGTCATGGCCTGCTTCCTGACACGGGCCGGACGGAAATGAAACGGGACTTGTCAGAATTCAGCCGGATGTTGCCTGCGTGGCCTCTGCAAAACTCGTCCGGTCGAGGCGCATCGTATCAATCACGGTGCGGCTTTCGCGGTCCATCAGGGCGATGGTCCGGCCGATCCTCACGGTCTTGAGGGCGTCGGGCTTGCGCGGCATGTTGAGCGAAGCGCGCCATTCGAGAGCCAGCGGATACATGGTGGCGGGAAAGCGTTCGCCCTTCACAATATTGTTCTCGAGGCTGGACGATGAAAAGCACAGGCCGTGATTGGCAAAGCCGACCTCGCAGGTCTGGTCGCCATGCGTGAAATTGCGATCAAAAGCGGCATAGTCAGCTTCGGTGAACCGCGTTTCCATCGGATTGGTGTTCGGGCTGGACCAGGCTGAAAGTGACAGGACCCCTCCGCCGGCTGCAGCGATTGCCATGCCCGCCAGTAGATGATCAATGCCGAATTTCATGTGAGCGCCCTTGCTGTCAATGAATGTTGCCCAAGCAACGCAGCCGGGATGAAAACGATCCATGGAAACTGCATTTAACATCATGAAAACAGCACACTGGACCAGAATCGCGAAGGGCCGCCCCTATCCGGGACGGCCCTTCTGAAACTTCTGTCGGGCGGCTATCTAGTCGACCGAATCTTCGACATCATCTGCCGCTTCATCCATTTCTTCACCGGCTTCTTCCAGTGGACCATCATTGCTGTCACAGGCGGCGAGTGCGGACGTGCCAACAGCACCCATTGCGAACAGCAGTGCGAGAAGTGGTTTTTTCATTGAGGTTCCCCTTGTTTGCCTTGGTAACCGCGTGACTAACGCTGCACCTGCGAAGGGGTTCCCTGTTTTTCTGAATTGACGAAGGCGAACTGATCCAGGCCGGCATTCAGGCTGGCAAAATCATGGTGGATTTCATGCGCACCGGCGGCTTCCAGTTCGCTCGCCTCGCCAAATCCCCAGCTGACACCGATTGTGTGAATGCCGGCATTGCGCCCCATTGCAATGTCGTGGATCGCATCGCCGATAATCAGAGACTGGTGGGCGTCCGCGCCCAGGGCATTCATGGCCTGCTCGACCATGAAAGGGTGTGGTTTGCCCGGGCCGTCATCGGCGCACCAGATCGTATCGAAATACTGTTCCAGCGGATGCATCTCGAAGATCGCGCGGATACCGCGATGGGACTTGCCCGTCGCCATGGCGATCAGCCAGTTGTCATTTGCGAGACGCTCCAGCGTTTCCATCGCGCCGTCATAGAGCGGCTCCTTGAAGTCCTCCTCCTGGCGGCGGAGGACGAATGCTTCCTTGTAGGCAAGCGAGAGGCCCGGAATGTCGTGATAATCCGGCGCAAGCGTCTGGCAGACTTCTTCAAGGCCAAGTCCGATGGTCTTGCGGAGGTCGTCATAGTGCGGCTCTGGCAGGCCGCACGCCTCGAAGGCGCGGCACATGGCCGTACGGATGACATCCCGGCTGTCGACTATGGTACCGTCCATGTCCCAGATGGCGAGCTTGAAGGTCATGCGGGGGTCTTCCAATGATTCTCTCGAGCGAGCCTAATTATCAAAGTTTCGAGACTGCTCAAAAATACTTTAAGTACAGAATGATAGAGTGCCCCCTTCGACCGCTTCGCGGCCACTTCCCCCGCAGGCGGGGGAAGACGGCGACTGTCATCTGCGTCTTGATATCCTCCCCCGTTGACGGGGGAGGTGCCGGCAGGCGGAGGGGGACGCCGGGTGGTGCTCACTCTCAGAGAAACAACTCAAACGGGTCGTTTCCGGCTTCTTCCTCAAGGAAGCCGAGCGTCTTGAACGTCTCTTTCATATGACCTGACAAAGGCGCCTTCAGGAGCAGCGGCTTCTTGTTCGGGCGCGGGATGAGGAGGGCACGGGCATGCAGGTGCAGGCCGGAGGCGACGCCCTGCGGAATCTCGCGCCGGGTCACGTATTTGTCGTCGCCGAGAATGGACGTGCCGATTTCGTGCATGTGAAAGCGCAGCTGGTGCATGCGGCCCGTCTGCGGGCGCAGCGCGACCCATGCAGCCTTCTGGGCAGCCTGTGAAACAGTGACGTAATCGGTGACGGCGTGGCGGGCACCTTCGTCATTTTGCGCGCACTGGACCATGCGTTCGCGGCCTTCCGGTCCCTGCCCCTTGGTCATCCAGCAGCGGACCTGACCGGCTGGCGGCTTCGGCGCACCGACGGTGACGGCCCAGTAGGCCTTCTCCATGTCGCGCGAGCGGAAGAGTTCGCCGAGACGCGCAGCCGATGCCGGGTGACGGGCGATGAGAAGCAGGCCCGATGTTTCCTTGTCGAGCCGGTGGACCAGTTTCGGGCGATATTCGCCGTCCGAGAGAATGTCCAGCATGCCGTCGATATGGCGCCCGCCCTGCTTGGTGCCGCCCTGGACGGCGATGCCTGCAGGCTTGTTCAGCGCGAACATGTCATCATCCTCATAGATGACCATTTCCCGCATGAACTGCTCATCGCGCGAGGACGCCTTGCCGGGCTTGTAGGCTTTCTTTTCTTCCGCGGTGGGCTGGTGGACAGGTGGCAGGCGCACAACCATACCGGCCTCAAGGCGCGTATTGGCCTTGGCGCGGCTGCCATCGACACGGATCTGGCCGGAGCGAAGCAGCTTTTCGAGCTGGCCCTGCGTGACCTGAAGACGGCGCTTCACCCAGCGGTCGAGGCGAACGCCTTCTTCCTTCGGGCTGACGGTTTCGTTGATGACTTGCTGGTTCATGCGAGGACTTTCCGCATGATCAACATGCCGGTGAGAACGAGAGCGAGACCAAGGATGACCGAGAGGCCCGCATAGGCAATCGCCCGGGTCCAGTCATCCTTCTGGACATATTCGGCAATCTCCAGGGAGAAGGCCGAGAAAGTGGTGAAGCCGCCGAGCAGGCCGGTGGCCAGGAAAAGACGCGTGCCTTGCCCGCCGCCGAGCCCCTCGCCCTTGAAGGCAAGGAAGCCGATCAGCAGGCCCATAAGGAGACTGCCCAGCAGGTTTACAAAGAAGGTGGCCCAGGGCCAGCCGCCAAGACCGAAGCGCACAGCTGCGAGCCCCGCGCCATGACGCAGGCTTGCGCCGAGCGCGCCACCGAGAGCCACATAGACAAATCCGTTCATGGGCGGGCTTTTACGTCGATTGCGGGCGAAACGATAGTCCACACACTCAGGGAAGCTGACGCGGCGTCGTGGCTTGCCAGCCTCGTCGCTGCCGGTACGCTCCCTTTCACATCATGCCCGCCAAGAGGCGTGAGGGAGGAAAAATTGAGCTACGACCTGATCATCATCGGAGGTGGGATTGGCGGCTCTGCCCTGGCGGCGACCATGGCGAAGGCCGGACACTCCGTGCTGCTGCTCGAAAAGTCCGAAACCTATGAAGACCGTGTGCGCGGGGAATGGATTGCGCCTTGGGGTGTTGTCGAGACAAAGACGCTCGGCCTGTATGACCTGCTCTGCCAGGCGGGCGGCCATCACATTCGTCAGCACGTTACATATGATGAAAGCTATGACCCGGCGACCGCCGAGGCGACGGCCCTGCCTCTGGAAATCTTCGCTGAAGGCGTGCCAGGCCCGCTCGCCATCGGACATCCGCATCACTGTCAGACGCTGTTTGACGAGGCGGTACGCAATGGCGCGGAGGCCCTGCGCGGCGTCAATGTCACCGACATAAAGCTGGGGCGTGCACCCGCTGTCACCTATGAAGTGGGCGGCGAACCCCGCACGGCCCGCGCGCCGCTTATCGTCGGCGCGGAAGGCCGCCAGTCCACGGTTCGCAAGGAAGCAGGCATCAAGCTGCATCAGGACAAGCCGCACCACTGGTTCGCCGGGCTTCTCGTTGAAGGGGTCAGAGGCTGGACCGACACGAAACAGGCCATCGGCACGGAAGGCAATTTCGGTTTCCTCGCCTTCCCTCAGGGCGGTGACCGCGTCCGCGTCTATGGCGGTTATGCGCTGGAAGAGAAAGGCCGGTTTGCCGGCGAGGACGGCGCACTGAAGTTCCTGGAAGCGTTCCGCATGAATTGCGCCCCCGGCAATGAGGCGATTGCGGAGGGAACGCCGGCCGGGCCGCTGTTTTCCTATTTCAACAATGACAGCTGGACCGATGAACCGTTTGCGGAAGGTTGCGTGCTGATCGGCGATGCGGCTGGCTGGAATGATCCGATCAATGGGCTCGGCCTTTCAATCACCTATCGCGATGTGCGCATGGTGTCGGATATCCTAAAGGCGACGCCAAAGGGCGAGCAGCCTGACTTCAGCGCCTATGCCGAAGAACGCGCCGAACGCATGCGCCGTCTTCGCTTTGCCGGCCAGCTGCAGGCGGCCCTCGATATGGAATTCGACGAGGCAGCCCGCGCGCGCCGCAAGCGATACCATGAGCGCAAGGCGCTGGACCCGACGCTCGGCATTCATGGCGCGGCGATCATGGGCGGGCCGGAAACGGTTCCCGCCGACATGTTCACCGAAGAACACAGGCAGAAGGTGTTGAACGGATGAGCCCGATGGATTGCGAACGCTTCAATGCGGACTGGCTGAAAGCCTGGAGCGACAAGGATGTCGAACGGCTTGTCGGCTTCTATGCCCCGGACTGCGTCTATAAGGACCCGCAGACGACCGAAGGCCTGAATGGTCGGGACGCTCTGCGCACCTATCTTGAAGGCCTGTTCGGCTCGACGCCGCCGATGACCTACACACCGGAGACAGTCTGGGCGATCAATGGCGGGTTCTGCGGGCGCTGGTATTGCGACATTGGCGAGAATGGCGAAGGCGGCCGGATGCGCGGCTTTGATCTCGTCATCCTGAAAGACGGCCTGATCGCGCATAATGAAGTCTATGTTCACCCCCTCGGAGAGCTCGCCAATGCCTGACATTCGAGAATGGAGAGACATTGATGCGGACTGGCTGACCGCTGCCCTGCAGAGCGGGGGCGTTGAGGCCAGGGTCCGCGCCTTCGAGGCCGGCCAGGTCGGCACCGGCCAGATTGGCGACTGCGTGCGCTTCAAGCTGGACTATGAACGCGCCGGGCCCGATGCGCCAAAGACGCTTGTCGGCAAGTTCCCGTCAGACGGCGCGGAGAGCCGCGCGACCGGCATCCAGCTGATGAACTATTTTCGCGAAGTGAAATTCTACCAGCTGCTCCAGCCGCAGGCCCGCATTTCGACGCCGCGCTGCTATTTCACCGACCTTGATGAAGAGACGCACGATTTTGTCCTGATCATGGGCGACCTCGCGCCGGCCGAACAGGGCGACCAGCTTGCCGGGACAAGCCTCGAAGCAACTCGCCTCGTCCTGAAGGAAGCGGCCAAGCTGCATTCGGCTTTCTGGGAGGATGAGAAACTGGACCGGTATCATTGGGTATCGGGCACGACGAATGCGCCCAACCCGATTTCACCGGAGCTGGTCGCCGGTCTCTGGGATGGATTCAAGGCCCGCTATGGCGCACGCGTAACGGGCCAGGCAAGGCAGATCGGCGATGCGATGAGCCGCAATCTCGAAGCCAATGAAACGATCCGGACCGGCCAGCGCTGCCTCATCCATTCCGACTTCCGGCCGGACAACATGCTGTTCGACCTGTCGAACACTGAAAAGCCTGTGACCGTCGTCGACTGGCAGAGTTTCGGCTACGGGCCGGGCGGCGCCGATGTCGGCTATTTCATTGCCGGTGCGATTGACCCGGCAACGCGAAGAGAGCACGAATCTGCCCTGCTCGACCTTTACCTTGAAAATCTCGATGCGCTTGGAGTCAGCACTTATTCGCGGGGTGACTTCACCCGTCACTATGTTTCTGGCGCCTACCAGCATTTCCTGACCGCCTTTTTCGCCGCCATGGTCGTCACCCAGACAGAACGCGGCGACAACATGTTCTTCCGTATGCTGAACGGTGCCGTCGATCTCATTGCCGATCATGATGCCGTCGACTGGTTCGCAGCGGCCTGATGTTTGTGACCCCGGCAGCCGATCGCTAGGTTCGGAGGCCAAGCCCGCTGGCCTTTGCCAGAAAATCATCCGAAAGCGGCGCTTCAAGGCTGAGGCGGCTGCCATTGGGGTGCTCGATGTCGAGCCTGGCGGCGTGCAGCATCAACCGGTCGGCGGAAAGCTTGCCAGTGCCATAGATCCGGTCGCCCAGAATAGGACAGCCGAGAATGGCCATGTGCGCCCTGATCTGATGCATGCGGCCCGTCTCCGGTCTTGCCTCGATGAGGGCGTAATTACCGGACCTTGAAAGAATGCTCCAGGCGGTTGTCGCCGACTGGGCTCCTGCTTCACCCGCCCTCGCCGCGATCATTTTTTCGCGCCCGCCCCTGTCTGAGGGGACTTTCTTCAATGGCGTCGAGAGGACCCCGGCGTTGTCGGCGGGAACGTCGCCGGACACGATGGCAAGATAGGTCTTTTCGGTCGTGCGGCTGGCGAACTGTTCGGAGAGGTGCGCGGCGGCAGGCTTGGTCCGTGCGACCACGAGAACACCGGAGGTGCCGGAATCGATCCGGTGGACGAGTTTCGGGCGCTTGCCATTGGATTTAGCAAACGCCCAGAGCAGGAAATCAAGCGACTGGCCGCGCCCGCCCGCTGTCTGGACCGGCAGGCCAGAGGACTTGTTGAAGGCCAGCACCTGGTCGTCTTCGTGAATGAGCAGCGAGCGGATGAAAGCCGCATCATCAGGTTTGATATTCGGAATGGGTCGATTGCGCGTCACGCCTGCCACCTACCTGCTCTCTACCCGTCACGCAAAAGAAAAGGGCGGCCCAAGGACCGCCCTTCCCGATTTCAGTTTCGATAACCGACCTAGAAGTCGATCGTCGCACCCATGAAGATGTAGCGACCCATTGCGTCGTACACTTGTGGGTAGGTGTTACCGTTACCTGGTGCCGTACCAACCACGGAGGACAGTGGCGGATCTTCGTCGGTGATGTTGTTCACACCGAAGCGGACCGTCGTGTTGTCCAGCAGGTTGTAGCGAGCCGACAGGTCCAGATAGTTCTGGGAGTCGAGCGTCGCGTTGATTGGATCAGGTGCGGCGTTTTCCTGAGCGACTTCGTCGTAGTAACGCCACGTACCGGTCAGGAAGAGTTTCCCACCAACTGGCGACCAGGTCACGCTTGCCTTGTGGCGATATTCCGGGTTTGCACCCGTACCGAAGTTCGTCTGACAACGACCGGCATAGAGGCCGGCACAGTCGACGACTGGCGTAACGCTAGCATCTGGCAGCGACTGGAACTCGAGGCTTTCGAGGATCGTGCCGACATAGTCGAAGTTGAACGAGCCGTAAGCACCGCTGTCATACAGGTAGTTGGCCTGGATGTCGTAGCCGCTGGTTGCGAGGCTACCGGTGTTTAGGTTCGTTGCGGTGATGAAGCCGGTTTGACCAGCCCACAGCGTGCCGCCAGTACCACGGTTGACGAGCGAACAGAAGAACGGATCGCCTGTCAGACCACACTGGGTCAGGGAGGTCTCTTCTGGCACCGTGTTGATGTAACCTTCCACTTCGATGTCGAAGTAGTCGACCGACACCGTCAGGCCGTCAACGAAGCTTGGCGTCGCAACGAAGCCAAACGTGATCGTGTCGGACTCTTCCGGCTCAAGATCCGGGTTACCCCCGCCGAAGGTGTTGTACTGACCGGCTGGGTTGATCAGGCCGGCAGAACCGTAGTTCGCTGGATCAAGACCGGTGTTCACACACTGAGCTTCCGTGAAGATCGGCGTTTCGCCTGGAAGCGCACCACATGGATCACCATCGTCGAGGTCGAACAGACCGATCGACTGTGCTGTGAACAGTTCGAAGATGTTCGCTGCACGGACCGCACGCTGGTACGAAGCGCGGAAGCGGACGTCAGCGGTTGGTGCGTAGTCAAGACCGAACTTGTACGCGTCGGAGTCTACGTTGTCATAGAACGACTTACGATAGGCCGTGTCGAAACCGAGGGTGTAGATACCCGGACGGTCCTGGATCAGCGGAACGTTAAGTTCGGCAAACACGTCGATCACGTTCTGAGCGCCGGAAATGGCAGTCGTTGGACCACCCTGACCTGCACCATCACCGGACTGGTAGTTGGCATCCGGATTGGAATCGAGCGTGTCGCGGCGATACTCGGCACCGAAGGCCCAGCCTGGTGCATCTGCAGCCATAGGCGAAACGATACCCCAGTCAGCCATGGAGCCGAACAGTTTGCCGGAGATCACAGTCTGCGTGGTGTCGCCGCTGCGGTTCAGCGGAGAAACGATGTAAGCGATCGCCGCAGGATCAGGCGCGTTGCCCGACCAGATGTCGTACGGTACGCAGTTTGGATCATCGTTGAGCGGGTCTGCGTCAACGTTGACGTTACAGACAACGTTGCCGCTGCCATCGTCAACCGCATAAAGCGCGTTGGACATCTTCCGGATTGACAGGTCGTTGTTGTAGACTTCGTCACGAACCACTTTGGAGAACGACGCGTAGACATCGTAGCCAACTGAGGTACCTTCGAGGTCACCGCGGATACCGATCACATTCCGGAATGTCGTGTGACGGATGTCCTGGTTACGAGGACCACCCTCTACGTTACGACGAAGCGCAAGCAGGGAGCCGTCGGCACCAACAACTGCGTCAGGGGCAAGACCGGTACAACCGATGAAGTCGCGCTGTTGAGCGGACAGGTATGGGTTGTCACAGTTCAGGCCACCATTTGCACCGGCAACACCGTAACCGAACACACCAGAAGGTGCGATCTGGGAGTTCGTTTCGTTCTGAACGAACATGAACTCGCCATAGGCTTCGATATTCTCGGTAATATCGTAGTTGATGAACGTACCGAAGTTGTACTTCTCGTTCGGACGCTGGAAGTGGTTGTACGGATTGAAGTTGAACGTGTCGGACACGAAGTCGCGTGCCGCAAAAGTACCATTGGTCGGGTCAACGCGTGCCCAGACGCCCGTCGGCAGAGAGCCGGACAGGTCAAGCAGGTTCGTGAACTGGTTCGTGGACGAACCTGAGCAGGTGAACTCGGTGCCGCTATTGCGGGTACCAAGAGCACACTGGGAGTAGTCACGGTTGCCCTGCAGGACTTCGTTGACGTTCTGGTAGCCAGCATAAGCCATTGCGTGGCCCTTGCCGTTGTCGAAGTAGCCGCCAGCCATCAATGTGATGTCTACCGCTTCGCCATCAACGGTGCTGCCCGAAGGCACATCATACTGGCTTGGGTTTGCAGCAGAGAACTCTTCCAGGAGGCCCTGAAGCTCACCATCATTGTTGTGCTGGAAGAAGCTGTAATTGCCGTCGATGCGGAAGCCTTCAAAATCGTCATTCATGACGAAGTTGACAACACCGGACACAGCGTCGGAACCGTAAGTCGCCGAAGCACCACCGGTCAGCACGTCAACGCGCTCGACCAGCTGGGTCGGGATCGAGTTGATGTCCGGAGCGGCGATATTGAGCGAGCCGTAAGGCAGGCGGCGACCGTTCATCAGGACCAGCGTACGGGACGAACCCAGACCACGCAGGTTGATGGAAGCAGTACCAGTACCACCGTTCGCAAGGTTGGAGCCCTGTGCTCCAAATGCCTGTGGCAGAGTGTTAATGAGATCTTCGGCTTTCAGCGTACCGCGGATTGCGAACTGCTCGGCACCGATCTCGGTGACCGGGCTGGTCGCAACCAGGTTGCCTGACGACGGAATGAGAGAGCCGGTTACGACAACCGTTTCCTGCCGCGCTACTTCGTCTTCATCAATTGCTGAAACGGCTGGCACCGTCTCTACGTCATCCTGCGCAAACGACGGTGCTGCGACAAGCGTCATCGACGCTCCAGCAAACACTGCCGAAGAGAGCAGGTGCTTCTTGAGTATATTCCCGTTCACTATGGAACCTCCAACATTAACTCGTTTAGCCTGAATGGCAGCCGCATTCCCCTGAAAGAGCACGGCTTAGCTTTAACGGTTATGGAGGGGCCTGACAGGGGTCAACGAAAAGTGACAAAACCAAGACAAGATGGTGGAAACGTGTTGCAAAACTGTTTCAGTTGAGACCATCCTTGCCGTGATCGCGGGAAACTAGAGCAAATCCCACCCGTTATTTCGGCCCCTCTAACTTAGAGTAATTTCTACTCAACTTCGCGGAACAAGTATAGAATTGTAGACCGCGCCTATTCGCAATTAACAGGAAACTATACCGAAAATACACTTGCGATGAAGGTGAAGGCGGTGAGCAGGGTGAGCCCCACCGACCAGACCGTAAACAGCAGGCACATTCTCAGGAAGCCCATAATGAAGCCGGTGCCGTAGGCTCCGCGCAGGCTCAGTATGACGTAAATCGGCATGATGATGACAAACACGGCCCACACGCCCGGACCTGTCACCTGCGAGACAAGGACGGTGAGAGCGCCGGCAAGATACATCCATGTATGCAGATGGAAGGCATGTATGGCGTGATTATAGGTGTAGAGCCTGCGCTTCCAGAAATACATCAGGGCAAGCGTGAGCATGGTCAGTGGAACCAGCAGCAGGCTGAGACGCGGCGCCCAGTCCTGGATCGCCATGAAGAGAAGCTTCGGATTGTCCGCGATGCGCCTCAGCCGCTCCTCAATCTCGCTTGTCTCTTCTTCGCTATCGGCATCTGTCGGCGAACCCTCTGGGGCCGAAGCGGCTTCAGGAGACTCGAGGCCGGCGCTGGCGTTCTCTTCTCCTGAGTCGAGCTTGAAGAAGGACCCGCTGGTCCCAATGCCCGCTTCGTTCAGCTGCTTCTCAAGTTCCGCCATTTCTTCGTCGGTGAGTTCACGCTGCGCGTCGCCATTGATGTTGATCGGATCACTCGTCCAGGACTGGCCGTCGAGCAGCGCGAACACGATGAAATAGAAGATCAGGCTGGAGAGCAGAAAGAGCCGGAATGGCGGAACATAGCGCGCGCGCTTGCCCTCATTATAGCGCCGGGTCAGCACACCCGGGCGGAACAGCAGAAGCGGCAGCGTCCTCGATATGCGGCCATCGAGCGCCATGGCATCATTGATGCTTTCGAAGATCAACGAGATGAAGGGCCGGTGAAAGCTTGCCGCAAGCTGGCCGCAGCGCGGACAGTGGCGCTGCTCGACCATCTCCCCGCAATTGCGGCACGGCTGACCGGACAGGTCAGCCGTGCGCGTGGTGGACAGGGAGCCGACAGATGCGGCTCCCAGGGTTTCCAGCTCAGAACTCATTCCCCCCTCCCAGCAACAGTCAGACTATTCGTCTGACGGTGCCTCGCTTTCGGCGCTGACTGTTGCCGCGTCCGCCCGGCACATCCACCGGGACAGGTGATCGTCCTGGGCGTTCTCGCCCCATCCGGTAATGTCAGGGTCGACGAGATTCTTGGTGACCTGGACCCACATTGGCGTGATCGGATAATCCTCCAGCATCAGGGCTTCGGCCTCTGCGAAGATCGCGGCGCGCGCGTCAAGGTCCCGCTCCTGGCTCGCCCGTGCAAGCAGATTGTCATATTCCGGGTTGCTGTAACGGCCATAGTTCTGCTGACCCGTCGTGGAATCGAGCAGGTAGAGGAAGTTGATCGGGTCGTCGAAATCGGCGACCCAGGCACCGTCAGCCGCCTCGAAATCGCTCTGGCGAAGACGCGCATAGAGCACTTTGGTGTCCTGCTTCAGAATGTCCGCCCGCACCCAGGGAGCGATTTCCTGCCAGTTCGCCTGCGCCACCGGCGCAACTTTCGGATTGTCGTCCGTCGAGCGATAGATGAACTCGAAATTCAATGGATTGCCCGGCCCGTATCCGGCCTCTTCCAGAAGCGATCTCGCTTGGGCGAGGCGCTCTTCACGGCTGAGGTCGACGAAGCTCACTTCAGGCCGGTCAACCTCGTAATTGCTCATCGTTGGCGGCACGAAGGAGTAGGCTGGAATATAGCCCGGCGTCAGGACTTTCTCGACGATGAATTCGCGGTCGAGCGCCATGGCGAGCGCCTTGCGCACACGCACATCGGTGAACGGCTCCTGGCTTGTGTTCAGCGTCCAGTAGGTGGTGATCAGGCTCGGCGCGGTGCGTACCCAGCCCGGGAATTTCTTTTCCAGCTCGACAGTGCGTCCGCCATCGAACCCGTTATTGATATCCAGTTCACCGGATTCGATGCGGCGCTCGACCGCCGAGGCATCCTCGATCTCGAAATAGGCGACGCGGTCAAAGCAGACATCGTCGGCCTCATAGAAGAGTGGGTTCTTTTCCGAGACCAGCTGGTCACCTGTGCGCCAGTAGGCCAGTTTGTAGGGCCCGTTGACCTCGATATTCTCCGGCTGGATCCACGCTTCGCCATACTGCTCGACGATGTGCTTCGGCACCGGATAGGTGGTGTAGTGGGTCAGGAGGCCAAGCAGGTAAGGGGCCGGCTCTTCCAGCGTGATCTCGAAGGTATAATCGTCGACCGCGCGCACACCGAGCTCTTCCGGTGGAAGTTCGCCCGCGTTCACCTGCGCCGCATTCTTCACGATGTAGAGAAGCGAGGAATACTGGGACGCGATGGCCGGGTCCTGGATGCGGCGGAAGGCATAGACGAAATCCTCTGCGGTGACAGGTTCGCCATCAGACCACACCGTCTCCTTCAGCTTGAATGTCCAGGTCAGGCCGTCTTCACTCGTCTCCCAGCTTTCTGCGACGCCTGGAATCACGTCCCGTTCGGGCGTGATCGTCATCAGGCCGACAATCATGTCGGAGATCACGATGTTCTCCCATTTCGCCGAAGACCGATGCGGGTCGAGCGTGTCGACCTTGGCCGAGATGCCCCGGCGCAGCACTTTCGCGCCATCATCGGAGGATGAGCCGCCGCCACAGGCAGCAAGTGTCATGACAAGCCCGGCAGCAGATGCTGCCAGAAGCGACGTCTTCAGTGATCTGATCATGTGTTTGCGTGACTTTCCCTATTTAACCATCTCGTCATAGTGTCTCAGACGAGCGCGCTCTTGGAAAGAGAGCGCGGCAGAGCTGAGCAGGAGATGAACGATAATGAAGTATATTTTGCTCGCAGCAGGGGCAGCAATGGGAATATCCATGCCGTCCAGTGCCGACGAATCGACCGGTAACGCGTCCACAGCCAGCGTTTATGCCTGCTCCAATATTGCAGGCGATAGCGAACGCCTCACCTGTTACGATGCGGCCGTCGGACGGCTGAAAGCGGCCGAAGATGCCGGAGACGTCGTCACCGTGACACGCGAACAGGTTGAAGAGGTGAAGCGCGACTCCTTCGGCTTCTCGCTCCCCAGCCTGCCGAAGCTTGTCATGCCCGCTCTTGGGGGAGACGACAAAGACAATGAGCTCACGGAAATTACCTCACCGGTCGCCCGGGTCTCCTCGACGTCCGACGGAAAGTTCGTCATCTATCTGGAGAACGGACAGGTCTGGCAACAGACCGACAATAAGCGGGTCTACTATTCGCGCAAAGTCGGCGTCGACAATGCAACGGTCAGGTCCGCCGCCCTCGGCAGCTTCATGATGAAGCTCGATGACGGCGTCCTCTTCCGGGTACGCCGCATCGAGTGATTTGTGCGGACCGGTTGACCCGGACTAGTATTTGACGGAGCAGCCATACGGCTTGGAGGATGCGACCTGAACCGGCTCGCCGGCCTCAACCGCACCCAGCGCTGCACGGACATAATTGTCTGCAGTCTCGATATCCTCGACCCGTGCCGAGCGGATCGAATCGATGGCGCCGGCATAGGCGATCTCGCTGTCGCCCTTGATCACGAACATGTGCGGCGTGGTCTTGGCATCATACAGACGGCCAATATCGCCTGACGGGTCGAGAATGACATGGTCTGGCGTTGCGCCGCGGCCTTCATTGATCGCGTTGGCTTCGGCGCCCGAGACATAGCCCTGCGAGCCGGGCTTGGACGAAATGATCTGGAGCCAGACCACATCGTCACCCGCCGCGTCTTCACTTTGCAGGGTCTGCATGTTCTTCGGCGGCTCAGCATAGTGCTTCTTCACAAAAGGGCAGCCATCATTTGTCCATTCGAGAACGACGGTCTTGCCGGCAAAATCCGAAAGCGACACTTCCTCGCCCGTGCTGGTCGTGCCCGTGAAGGCTGGCGCGACATTGCCCGGCTCTGCGGCTGGCGATGCATCGGCAGAAAATGCGATCAGGGCACCGGCGCTGAGCGCGACGGCGGCGGCCATGCCGGAGGCGAGGCTGATTTCGCGGCGGGTAATCTTTGACATGAACAAACTCCCTAATTGTCTACCAGTCCGGCGGTTTCGAAGGCGCCGAGTTTCCGTTTCATCATGCCCGGATTGAGCAAAGTTGGCAAAATTTCTGGCTCACTCTCGCCGGGCGCATAGAGAAGGTATAGCGGAATGCCGGGGCTTCCGCGCTTCTTGAGTTCTGCCGCAATCTCTTCATTCGGCCTAGTGAAATCGGCGACAAGGAAGTTCACATTCGCTTGAGCCATCGCATCGAGCACATCTGGCCTGGTAAGTGTCGTGCGCTTGTTCACCTGGCAGGTCGCGCACCAGGTCGCGGTGAAGTCGACGAACACCCCCTCGCCCGCCGCAATGAGCTCTGCGACGCGCTCATTCGACCATGGCTCAGGTGTTACTGACGCGTAGGATTTCACGCCGGTATCGGCCGGGGCATCCCTGAAGCCTGCCATGACCGGCCAGCCAATCGCGAACACACTGAGCGCCGCGCCTGCGGCAAGCACCGGCACTTTCAGCCTGCCACCGGACACGCTCATCAACCAGACCCCAAAGGCCAGGATGACCGCGCCGAAAGCAGTCGCTCCGGCGGCGGGATGATTGCCGAGCACAGTGATGAGCCAGGCCGCCGTCAGGAACATCGGGAAGGCGAATGCCTGCTTCAGACGCTCCATCCAGGCCCCGGGCTTCGGCAGTGCCTTGTGAAGACCCGGCACGAAACTGAGCACGAGGAAAGGCAGGGCGAGACCAAGTCCAAGCGCGAGGAAGACCGCCATGACGATGGGCCACGGCTTTTCGAGCACAGCACCAAGAGCCACGCCAACGAAGGGGCCAACGCAAGGCGCCCCAACGACTGCTGCGAGAACACCGGTGAAGAATGCGCCGGAATTGCCACGCTTGCTGGCAAGCCCCGACCCGACATTCTGGACAGATGTGCCGAGATGAAAGACGCCGAGCAGCCACAGGCCGATCAGGACCATGACCAGGGCCAGCGCCGCCACGACCGCCGGATACTGGAGCTGGAAGCCAAGACTGACGAACTGGCCTGCTGCACGTAGCGTGAGGAATGCAGCGGCCGTCGCGGCAAAGGACAGGAGGACACCCACCGTGTACCAGATGCCATGTTCGCGAAGATGCGATTTCTCCCCCTGGGCTGCTGCCTGGACCATGCCGATTGCCTTGATTGACAGGACTGGCAGTACGCACGGCATGAGGTTGAGGACCAGCCCGCCCAGCAGCGCCAGCGATAGCATGACAACAAGATTGATCCCGCCACTCGCGCCAGAACTTTCCGTCCGGCCGGAGCCGCTGGCACCAGCAATGCCTGTCGTGCCTTCCAGCGCGTCGCCCGGTACAGCGTCGATGTTCACGGCTATCGGATCGCCGCCCCCTGTCGGGTGGATTGCAAGTATACCGGCCAGCGTTTCGGGAAGTTCGTCGCTATCGGGCGTCAAGGTGAGGCGAACACCCGCCTCGCCAAACTCATGCGGCTGGTCAGCCGAGTGCACGATGTCGTGGGTTTCAGGAAAGAAGCGGGCGTCCCCGGTGATGCCTGCAATCTGGTCGCCGGTGACAGAGAGGACCCAGGTATCACCATCCTGGGTAAGACGCGCCTCACCATCGAGTTCGGGCGGCACTTGCGCCAGCGCATCCGCAATGCGTTCTGCGCCATCCATGTCCGGGACCTGCGCGTCGCCCACATCGAGATAGAGCGTCAGCTCCACCCGTTCGGGGATGCAGATGTCCTCGCAGATAAGATAGTCCAGCGTGCCGTCGAAGCGGATCGTGTCGTTGGCGTCGTCTGGGATGGTCACAGGGAATGGCAGGACCACGCGGTCGCTATAGCCATAATCCATGATCTCGCCTTCAACGACGGGGATGAGTTCGGGCCGCGGCCAGCTGATCTCGCCAATGGCAGCCTCGTCGATGGTGGTGTCGTCGGACCAGAACATTTCTGGCGGAATTCCGGCATCCCCCGCATTCAGCCAGTAAATGTGCCATTTGGGATCCATCTCGAAATCAAAGCCGAGCCAGACGGTTTCACCGGGAATGGCGACTTCCCGTTCGCTGATGAAGTCGACACGGGCGTGCCCTCCATCAACCGGTTCGGCGACGCCCGGCACCGCAGCGCTCAATGTGGCAAGACACAGTGCGAAGAGCTGGATCAGTTTTTTCATCATGCGAATTGAATAGTCACTCAGAGTTATCGTTCTGCGAAGCCATATGCTGCAATTGGCATCGAATGAAACCACCTCTCTAAAACGTGAGGACCTTGTTTGAACAAAAAAACGGCCCGGCAATTTGCCGAGCCGCCTTGTTGTGTCCTGCATCAGAATGACGCCTGAAACCGACTAGATCTGGAAGCTCGGGCCTTCTGATCCGCCTTGCGGCTGCGGCTGCTGGTTGGCGGAATCGATTTCCGAAGACTGGGTCTTGATGGCGCGGTTGATCACGCGGGACCAGTTCAGCAGGGAAATCGAGCAGGCCGCGCAGGCTGCGATGATGCCATTGCGGTTCAGCTCTTCCACCTTGTCGGCAGGAAGTGCCTGAAGCTTGGCATCGTCGATGGCCCAGTATTCGGCGAGGGTCTGTTGCGGGCCGGACTCATTGCCCTGCGCATCACGCGGCTGGAACGCGGCCGTCTTCTTGGTGAAGAGGTCAAGGTCGCGCAGCGTGCGAACGAAGGCTTCGGTGTTCTGGCGCTGACGTTCGAACTCCTGGCAGAATTCCATGGCGTTGTTGGTGAACTGGCTCGGCTGTCCGTTCTCGAAGAAGGGAACTTCAGGCTGATTGGTCACCATTGGCGCATCCCGGTCGACGCAGAGCAGCAGGCGCTGGCCTTGCTGGTCATTGGCGAAAACGAAGGGATAACGACGCGCAAAGGCAGGCACATAGAAATCCGGGTCAACCGTGCCGTCCTTGGACACGAACAGGTTCTCGTTCTGGCGGATGCCCATCGCGCCGATTGGCGTGCGATCCTCGCCGACGAAGAGGATCGGATAGGAGGTCGCCGCGAGGCCAAACTCATTCACGGTCAGCGGCACAGCATGTGCCTTGCCAAGAAACGCGAATGGCTTTTCCACTTGCTTGATACCAAGACCACCGTGCTTCTCCGAGGAAAGCGGCTGGGGATTGGAATAGAAGAGAACTTGCCCGCTGAGCGGCGCAGTCTGTGCTGGCTGAGTATTTTCCACGGGAAACTCCTGTTAATTAGACCGGCGGGGTTTATCGAATATGATTACCACTCACAACCGCCGAACAGCGATTATGCTGAGAGTTTAATCATACTGTCATGTTGCGAAGACCGAACCGGAACAGCTTTTTGATGCGCTTTTTCACCTCGAACCACGTTGGCCTTGTCACCCTGGCTGTATGCGCTGCTACAGCCTGTTCAGCACCGGTGAATGAAGACGGGATCGCCCGGCGCACGGTGCAGGAGATCGACCAGACCTTTCGTGACACCGCCTTTGCCGAACTCGCCCTGTCTCCGGAAACCGCGAGCCGGCTCGGCCTTGAAGAGACGCGGATCGGCCAGCCCTTCCAGAGCACGCTCGACGACCGCTCGCAGGCGCGCTTTGAAAGAAAGCGGTTGCTGCGGCTGGAATTACTGGAGCGTCTCAACGCGGCCCCCGCCCTGCCGGATGACAGCCGGCTGGCGCGCCATCTCGACATCATCCGCGACCAGTATGAAGCGCTGACACGGCTCGAATCCTATGGATTTGGCCGATATGAGCCGGGCCTGGCCCGCCCCTATGCGGTTGACCAGCTGAGCGGTGCCTGGGTCGATGTGCCGGACCTTCTGATTTCGAGCCAGCCACTCAGTTCGTACAGGGAGGCTGACAATTTCCTCGCGAGGCTCTCGGCCCTGCCTGGCGCTGTCGAGGACGAGAGAAGACGCCTCGTTTCAGACGCCGCGAACGGAATCCTTCCGCCACGCATCGTCCTCGATAAACTTGAGCAGCGCCTGCGCCAGTTCGCCGGGCAGGCCGTTGACGAGCACCCGTTGATCCTTCGCTTCGACGCAGTGATTGGTGGTCTCGATGAGGGCGAGGAATATTCCGCTGAGGACTATCGGGCCACTGTCCGGCGCCTGATGACTGACAGGGTCTTTCCAGCCTATCTCGACTTTGCAGACACAGTGAAGCGACTGGCCCTCGATGCCTCCACCGCACCCGGAATCGAGCTGTCCGACAATAGCGCCCCGATGGCCGGAAACGGCGTGGCCGCAGCCAATGCCTATTACCGCGACATTCTCGGTTTCTATACTGAAGCGGGCATTGATCCCGACTTCCTGCACCAGGAAGGCCTAAGGGCGATGACCGACATACAGTCGGAAATTGATGACGCGTTTGCGATGATTGGACTGACAGATGGGAGCGTCGCTGAGCGGCTGCGACTGCTTTCAGCGTCGCCAGGGCAAATCCTTGCAGATGATGATGAAGGTACGGCGCGAGAACAGGTGCTCGCCCGGTTACGCCAGCACTTGCGCGCGGCGGCTGAGATCATGCCCCGCCTGCTGGAATCGCCGCCGCAGGCCAGCCTCGTGATCACCCGCATGCCGGCCTATAAGGAAGATGCGTTTGCCGGCGCATCCTACGTCCCGGCAGCGGCCAATGGGTCCAACCCTGCCCTCTTCCAGATCAATCTTTCCGACCTCAGCCAGTGGCCGGATTTTACGCTGGCAACGCTGCTCCATCATGAGGGCATTCCCGGCCATCACACAGAAAGCGCCAGCGTGGCCCAGTCGAGCCGCATGCCGCTGCTGCGCCAGATGATCTGGAATACAGCCTATGGTGAAGGCTGGGCGGTCTATGCCGAGGATCTTGCCGATGGCATAGGCCTCTATACCGGCGACCCGTATGGCCGGATCGGCTATCTTCAGTCCATCCTGCTGCGGGCTGCGCGGCTCGTGGTCGATACCGGCATTCACTCGCAAGGCTGGAGTTTTGATGAGGCGGTGACCTATCTCACCGAAACGACCGGATTTCCACGTGAGGCGATGGAAGAGGAAGTGGCGCGCTATGCCGTCTGGCCGGGACAGGCATCGGCCTATTTCTATGGGCGCAACCGTATCCTGGACATGCGCAGCCGCGCCGAAGCCGTGCTGACCGGCCGGTTCTCCGAGCAGGGCTTCAACACGGCCGTGCTGAGGGGTGGACCACGCCCACTCTCAATGGTCGAACAGGATATCGAGGCCTGGTATGGCGAGCGGCTCGAACAATAAAACGGGGTGCCGGCACCGACTGGTGAAAAGTGCCAGCACCCCCTCCTCTACGCCGCGAGGCGCAAGCTTGCGGGCTGAGCACCGGTGAAAGCCGGGAAGACCGGGCTCAGCCCTGCTTCGAGGTCACTCATCAGGGCGCGACGGACCTCGAAATCGGTTTCATCATGGACGAAGATGGCAGAGGCGCCGTAGCGCTTGGCGTCAAGCTCTGCCCAGAACGGCTGGACATCATGCATGCGGCCGGTCATTTCGACCATGCGGACAATCCGCCAGCCATAGGTGTCTCGGGACGCAAAGAGCGCCACACCAGCATGTCTCGCCCATGCGCTGTCGGATGCCATTCTGGTGAAAGCAACGAGGCGACCAGAGCGTCCGCGAAAATTGACACATTCCATGTTGTTCTCCTTCCGTTCCGATCCCTATATTCTCTTTTTGTTCCGCCGCGCAATCGTTTTTTGGTAAACAGAATCTTAATTTTGAAGCAAGGCTCTGACTCTTCAGGGATTCTTTTTTGCGCCGTCGGAACAGATCAGGGCGGACGCTTTGTCACAAAATCGACATTGCCCTTGCCAATCGGAAATTTGACGATTACACCGCCTTTTGCTCACCCCGCCTATAAGGGGTGGCGAGGGTCAGGTTTCTTTCGTTCCATGGTGGAAGGTCTTGAAATCGGGCAGTTGCATACCCAACTAATGCTCAGATTGAGCAAAAGCGTGGAGGACTACACCATGGCCAGACTTATTGACTCCGGACCAAGCTGTCCGACCCCGACGCCGCTTCGCGCTGCCAATGCCGCTGAAGCCCGCGGCCTGAAATATGATGATGCCGTCAAGGCCGAAACCGACGCGCTTTACCCGCTCGTATCGGACTTCATCACTCCCATGGAATGGCCCGCCGTTGCGCCGCTCGTGGCCGAGATCAACCGCCTCAAGAAAGAGAAGAATGCGGTTATCCTGGCGCACAATTACATGACGCCGGATATCTTCCGTCTCGTCGGCGACTTCCGCGGTGACAGCCTTCAACTTGCCCGTGAAGCTTCGCAGGTCGAGCAGGACGTGATCGTCCAGGCCGGCGTCCATTTCATGGCGGAAACATCGAAGATCCTGGCGCCCGAGAAGACGGTGCTGATCCCGAGCCTTGAAGCTGGCTGTTCGCTCGCCGCTTCGATCACCGGCGCCGATGTTCGCCTTATCAAGGAAAAGTATCCCGACTATCCGGTCGTCACCTATGTGAACACAACCGCGGACGTGAAGGCCGAGTGCCACATCACCTGCACCAGTTCGAATGCCGCGCAGGTGGTTGAGGCAGTCGCGAAGGAATGGAAGACCGACACGGTCATTCTCGTGCCGGACCAGTATCTCGCCAAGAATGTCGCCGCCCAGACCGATATCCGCATCATCACCTGGCCGGGCGCATGCGAAGTGCATGAACTGTTCAGCGCTGACGATGTAAACCAGCTGCGTGAAGCGCATCCGGGCGTTGTCATCCTGGCTCACCCGGAATGCCCGCCGGATGTTCTCGAGGCGGCAGACTTTGCCGGCTCGACCTCGGCGCTCGCCAACTATGTCAAAGATGAGAGCCCGAACAAGGTCGTGCTGCTGACCGAATGCTCGATGAGCGACAATGTCGCCGCTGAAAATCCCGGCGTGAACTTCATCCGCCCATGTAATCTCTGTCCGCACATGAAGCGCATCACGCTCGAGAACATCCTCGATTGCCTGATCGACATGGAGCATGAGGTGAAAATCGAGGAATCGGTGCGGGTGAAGGCCAAGCAAGCCATCGATGCGATGCTGGCCCTGCCCAAGACGGAAAAGCCGCTCGCCTTCGAAACCGGCCTCAAGCCGCTGGAGATCGAGGTCATTTCGGCCGCCTGATGCCTTGAAGTCGCCGCTTTGGCGGGGTTTGCTCGACCACAGCAACCCCGCTTCAGCTCTTTCCCCCCGGAGACCTGCCCCATGCGACCTGTCCTGATGGCTTGCCTTGCAGCACTTCTGATGGTTGCCACGCCGACCGCCGGAGCCACGGAAAATCGCGACCCAAGCGACATTCTCGGAAACTGGACCTTCCAGACCAAACCCTATCGCGAAGGCCAGTGCCTGATGAGCGGTACAGCGCGCCTGACCCCCAATCCGGAAGAAGGCGTCTATGACTGCGAACTCACCGCGGTGGAAGTCTGCTCCCTCTGGGGCCGGTCAGTTGTCCTGCAGACATGCACGGCCCGGCGGTTCGGCAACCAGGTGTCCATCCGCTCGGTGATCGACCAGTTCCTTGAGTCGAAGATCGAAGGCCTGACCTATGTGCCGGACAATTTCGCCCTGACGATACAGAGCTCGCAGCGCATGTACGGTTCGCTCGTGTCTGCCGCAACAGCGCCAGTGGTGTTCATCCGGTCCGAAGAGGGCATTTCGTGACCCGCACCGCTGCCCTCCTGTCTCTCGCCTGTCTGACTGGGCAGGTCGCCTTCAGCCAGACGACCGAGCCAGCACCCAATATTGCCGGCATCTGGATGTTTGAAGCCGAGGTTCATCCGGTCTGCAGCTTCAGCGGGCAGGCCCGCCTGATGCCGGGCGATGACCCCGACAGATATGACTGCGAACTGACAGCACGCCAGGATTGCCCGTCTGCCGATGTCCTCTACACGGTCGAGCAAAGCTGTTCGGCATCGGTCGATGGTGACCAGCTCACCGTATTTTCGACGATCGTCAATTTTCTCGAAGGCGAGCCAACCGACAGCTATCTGCCCGACCACTTCCAGCTCGTCATCAAGGACGCCTCATCCATGGATGGCGTGCTGCTGGGGAGCGGGGCCTACCCCGCCATATGGCGGCGGCCGGAAGGCGCCATATCCTGATGAAAGGCGGGGGCTGACATGAACCACTCGACGCGCATCAAGGCGGGTGAACCTGGCCCGGGCGACGATATCCTCATCGTCGGCGCGGGCCTTGCTGGCCTGTTCCTCGCACTGCGGCTCGCCCCGCGCAAATGCACTGTTATCGCCCCTGCCCCACTCGGTGAAGCGGCCTCCTCTGCCTGGGCGCAGGGCGGACTCGCGGCCGCCCTTGACCCGCTCGACACGGCAGAGTCGCATGCTGCCGATACGGTTGCGGCGGGCGCCGGTCTCGTTGACCCGATCATCGCCCGCCTCATCGCCGAAGAAGGCCCAGCCCGGGTGCTGGACCTCATCGAAATGGGCGTGCCCTTTGACCGGACCGATGAAGGCGCGCTCGCCCTGTCGCTGGAGGCCGCCCATTCGGTTCCGCGCGTGGCGCGGGTTGCCGGAGACCTTGCGGGCAAGGCCATTATGGGTGCGTTGACCGCTGCTGTTCAGGCCGCTGGCAATATCACGCTGAAATGGCCGTTCCGCGCCGTTGGCCTTCTGCAGGATGACAATGGACAGATTGCCGGAGCGGTGGTGCGCGACCGCAAAGGCAATCTTTCGCCGCTGACCGCGCGCGAAACGATTTTCTGTACGGGCGGATCCGGCGGTCTGTTTCGGGTAACGACCAACCCGCCGCAATCGCGCGGCGACGCTCTCGCCATGGCCTGGTCAGCCGGCGCGCTGATTGCCGATCCTGAATTTGTCCAGTTTCACCCGACCGCCATGGATGTGGGCCTCGACCCCGCACCGCTCGCAACCGAAGCCCTGCGCGGCGAAGGGGCTGTCCTGCTCGATCGCAAGGGACAGCCTTTCATGCATCGCTATCATGAGGACGCTGAACTGGCCCCGCGCGATGAAGTTGCGCGTGCGATCCATTCCGAACGCATGGCTGGGCGCGGCGCGTTCCTCGATGCGCGCGAGGCCGTCGGCAATGAATTTCCGGCGCACTTTCCCACGGTATTCGCGGCCTGCATGGCGGCCGGCATAGACCCGCGGGTCAAACCCATCCCTGTCGCACCCGCCGCGCACTATCACATGGGGGGTGTCGTGGCAGACATGTGGGGCCGGTCCACGCTGGACGGGCTCTCGGTCTGCGGCGAATGCGCCTCGACCGGTGCGCACGGCGCGAACCGGCTCGCGTCCAATTCCCTGCTTGAGGCGGTGGTTTTCGCCTCACGCATTGCAGACAGGCTGCGCGAAGCCGACCTTAACCAGCCGTCGCACGCGTCCGGTGACGTACCAGACGAACTGCCCCCTGACGCCCTGCAGGCCCTTCGCCTTGGCATGGCCGAGAAATGCGGCGTGGTGCGTGACGCGGACGGCCTTGCCAGCCTGCTGGAAGACATCGACATAATGAGCGTACAGCACGGCGATGCCCGCGCGCTTACAGCATCGCGCCTGATCGCTGCGGCGGCATTCAGCCGTGAAGAAAGCCGCGGTGGACATTACCGCTCCGACTTTACTGAAACGATGGACGAAGCGCGGCGCAGCTTTGTACGCCTGCCGTCCGAGCCCGCCAAGGAAGAAGCCACCCTATGATTGCACCTCCACCGCTGCCAGATCTGGTCCTGGACCCGATCGTCCGTCTTGCGCTGTCGGAAGACCTTGGCCGAGCCGGCGACCTGACCACGGATGCAACGATCAAGCCGGGCACGATGATCGAGGCGAAGATTGCCGCGCGCAAGCCGGGGCGCCTGGCCGGCATGGATGCTGCCGCATACGCGCTGAAGCTCGTCGACCCGGGCGTGACACTCGACCAGAGCAAGCAGGATGGAGAGGCGCTTACTCCCGGCGATATGATTGCAACCCTGTCTGGCGAGGCACGCTCCATCCTGATTGCCGAGCGGACCATGCTGAATTTTCTGGGCCGCCTGTCCGGCATTGCGACCCTGACGGCGACCTTCGTGGACAAAGTCTCGCACACGGATGCAACCATCGTCTGCACGCGCAAGACGACGCCGGGCCATCGGGCCGTCGAGAAGCGGGCCGTGCGCTGCGGCGGCGGCACATCCCATCGCTACGGCCTCGATGACGCGATCCTGATCAAGGACAACCATATCGCGGCCTGTGGGTCGATCACCGAAGCGCTGAAGCGGGCGCACGACTATGCCGGGCACCTTCGCATGATCGAGATTGAGGTCGACAATCTCCAGCAGCTCGAAGAAGCGCTGCCGCTGAAGCCGCATGCTGTGCTCCTGGACAATATGGACAATGATACGCTGCGCCGCGCCGTGGCGATGATTGACGGGGCGTGCAAGGCCGAAGCGTCGGGCGGCGTCAATCTCGATACGGTCGCCGGAATCGCCGAAACGGGTGTCGATTATATTTCCGTCGGTGCGCTAACTCACTCTGCGTCAAATCTTGACGTCGGCCTCGACCTGCCGTGAACCTGTTTCCTGACTGACCGCCTCACACGAACGGCGGCAAATGGGAGGACTGGACATGGGCGAGTGTATCGGCCGCAAGAGCATCTTCATCACCGGAGCCGCATCCGGCATCGGCGCAGCAACGGCAAAACTGTTTGCTGACCGCAGCTGGTTTGTCGGCCTCTACGACATCAATGAAGCCGGCCTGAAGAAAGTGGCGGCCGAGATCGGCGAAGAGAACTGCATCACGGGCAAGCTCGATGTGCGCAGCCGCGATGACTGGAAGCGCTGCATGGATGATTTCGCCAAGGCAACCGATGGCAGGCTGAACGTCCTTTTCAACAATGCCGGGATTGGCCGACATGGCTGGTTCGAAGACATTTCCGGCGAGGACAATGACGCCATTGTCGACATCAATGTGAAGGGTGTCATCAATGGCGTGCAGGCAGGGCTTCCCCTGCTGCGTCAGACCAAAGGGTCGCGCATCGTCAATACCGCCTCGACCGCTGGTGTGTTCGGTGCACCGAAGCTGGCGGTCTATGTTGCAACCAAGTTCGCCGTGCGCGGCCTCACAGAGGCGCTCGATATCGAGTTTTCGAATATCGGGATCCGGGTCACCTCCCTCATGCCCTGGTTCATCGATACGCCGATCCTCGACATGGGCGCCAAGGACGGCGCAAATGTGAAAATGAGCGACATGATCCGGGAGTCAGGCTCCGAAGTCTATCCGGTCGAACTGGCGGCTGAACGCGCCTGGGATGCTGCGCATGGCAAGGACGTTCACTATATGGCCGGCAAGATGGCTGAACGCACCCGCTTTGCGGCGCGGTTCATGCCAAAGCGGCTGAAGAAGCAGCTTGAGAAGACTCTCGGCCCTCGCACCTAGGACGCTTTCAACTGGTCGAGCGAGTTCGAAAGTCTTTCGCGTCCCATCCTATACATGATATCTTTTCCCCGTTGCACTGTGGGAAGGAGGGACGCCATGGAACTGCCTCAGAAGGTAGCAGCCTCACTTGTGATGATGGTCGCGGGGCTTGCCCCTGCCGCCACAGCCGAGCCGCCCGAAAAATCTGGCGGCAAGGCGGTTTTGACCAAGCCGACAATCAGGCCGGGGACGCTAAAGATAGACCCATCCATTGCCATACCTCTGACCACCGCCCGAATGACAGACTTCGACCCGGTGGCGGACGGCTTCAGATTCATAAATACCTTCAAGACGGTAACCGGTGTGTTCGACGTCACCACCAGCGGGCTGTGCGGCGGCATGGTGTATGCCGCGCTTGATTACTGGCGTGCCGGGAAGACGATCCCGCGGCAGGACTATACACCCGTCAACGGTACGACCTTGCAAAGCTATCTCTACGCCCGCAACATGACAGCGCTAGAAGCGCACATGGATAAGTGGGTCGAACTTCACATGAACCCGCTCGGCATTCGCGATGACGAGTTCTTCCGCTGGGGGCTCCAGGGCACCAATGGGGGCCGCCTTGAGGAACTGCGCGAGAAGATAGACGCCGGCCAGCCAGTGCCGCTCGGCCTGAAATCCCTGTCGGGTGATCCTGGGGCAGACCATGTCGTCCTCGCCTATGGCTATGACATGGGCCGCTACAAGGGTGATCTTGGCGAGCACAAGGAAGACCTGAAGATCTTCATCTACGAACCAAATTACGGGGCACGAAAGGTGACCATGGTTCCGAAACCGGAACGCAATGCCTGGTGCAACCTTGAGCGCAACCGTGTCGGCGATGAAGTCTGTTGGCGAACCTGGTTTGTTCAACAGAACTACACCCCCCGCAACGCGCCATCAGTGCCGGACTCACCGCGTGAAATCATTCTCGACATCAAGACAGGTGGAGACGACTTGCGCGGGGGGAATGACAATGTCCACGCCACCGTGCGCCTGCGCGGCGGCGGCGTTGTCGCGGCGAACAATCTTAACCAGGGCAACGCTGGATCGACCACACCTGGCAAACTGTCGGTATTTCACTGCCCGAGGGGACGTCTGCAGCCGATGTGGAATCCATCAGCCTGCGCACCACTTTCAGCGGCGGATGGAATGGCGACAATTGGAACGTCGACGTATTCACTGCAAACTTCAGTGAGAATGGACGCCAGACTGCCCGCTGCCACAAGACTGGTGAACCGCTGAAACGCTTCACGGGCGATGATCAGCGCTGGACAACCCGCTTTCCCTGCTGAGTGAGCCTGCGGCCGACGCAGGACTCCGTACCGTCAGTCCTTCACCCGGGCCACAGCGAGGCCGTCATGGCCCTTTATGCCGACCTGCTGGAGCACGATGGCCTCAAGCTGCGGATGGCTGGCAAGCGCCTGGTTGAAGGCCGCCGCGCCAATGGCATTCGCGTCGACGGATGATGGCTTCAGCACCGCCCCTTCCCGCACGACATTGTCTGCCACGATCAGTCCGCCCGGACGGGTCAGCCTGACCGCCTGCTTCAGATAGGCAGGATAGCCATCCTTGTTGGCATCAAGAAACACCATGTCGAAGGCCGGCTGGAGAGCGCTGATCACGTCGAGCGCCTTGCCTTCGATCACCTCACAGTGATCGGCGAGGCCGGCATCCTGCAGGGTTTCGCGCGCAACTTTGACATGAGCCGGTTCGAGTTCCACCGTTATCAGCTTGCCGTCCTTGGGAAGCGCACGGCCGAGCCAGACCGTCGAATAGCCGCCGAGCGTGCCGACTTCGAGGACCCGCCTGGCGCCGATCATCTTTGCAAGGAGGTAGATCAGCTTGCCCTGTCCGGGTGATACCTGGATTTCCGGCAGTCCGGCAGCGGTCGCGCGCGTGATGGCGCGTTCCAGCACAGGATCATCTTCGACGAACAGGCTGTTTATATAAGTGTCGACTGCCTCAAACAGACTATCTTCACTCATACAAATCGATCCTTATGGCGCGGGGCTGAGGACGCTCAATGACTTGGCGTTGAGATCTTCAGTGCTCGATTCGCCCGTGATTGTCATGATGGACGAGTCGCCCCCCTCAATGCCGCTTGCTTCACGGTCGAAGCGGGCCTGCTGGGCAGCTCGGGCACTTGCCCACTCTGCCCCCCGCGGGAAGCGGTAAAAGATGTGCGTGCCGATCTTCGAGGTCTTGATCAGGCCGGAATTCCAGACCGGATTGACGTAGGTCGCGTGATAGTGCGTTGCGCCAGCCGTGCGCTTTTCATCCAGGTTGAGATAGATGTGGGCCGCAATGGCCTTGGCAGCTTCCCATTTCGATCCGCGCGGCTTGCGCTCCAGCGCACCGTCACAGGTGAAAGTGAACTGACAGCCCGTCGTGCGCGTGGCACCCTGATAGACCACATCGCACGCCGTGTTCGGATAGCGGTGATCCTTGACGCGGTTCATGATGACTTCAGCGACAGCAAGCTGGCCGGCGGTCGATTCGCTGCGGGCCTCATAATAGACGGCTTCGGCGAGACACTTCATCTGGCGGCTCATATCCTCGGCCTTGTCGAGGTGAACCGGGTCAAAGCTCTTCATGCCGGCGAGAACGGCAGAGTCACGCTCCAGCCCGCCATAACGGCTGAGCGCCTGTTCAGGATTACGCTCCAGCGAGAATTCGACATTGCGCAGCCATTCATGGCGCATCAGTTCTGGAGCCTTCGGATCTGCGCGGACCGCTTCGCCGGCATCCTGCACGGCTGCAAAGCGTTCTGTCTGGGCGCGATACTCGGCTTCGGCCTGCTTCTGTACATTGATCGAGGAAATCATCGGTAGGGCGACAACCAGGCCAGCCGCAAAGGTTGAGACGAGCGCTGAGCGCGTCACGAAGGTCCGCTGCTCGGCATCGCTCTTGGCCAGCCACCAGCGGCCAATTTTGCCGCGGAGGGAGGTATCCGCGAAAATTCGCGGGCTCTGTTTTGCCGTTCTGAGTGACATCACCTGTCCCCTCTGATTGCCGGTTTAAGCCATCCAAGCAGTAATCAGGCCAAACCGGCCCTGCTGCCCATTCCCTGATGTTTCCGGCTTTTCGTTTGGACTAAATATTGAACTCGAGCGGCACATAGCAATCAAATCGCTGCTTCGCTGACTTACATTTCTGTGAGCCTCGGAACCCATGCGCACCGGCCTGCGTTTTACCGCTCAGGACTGAGGGCAAAAAGTCCTGCCATTTCAACACCTCACGGGGCATAGTTAACACCCACCTCGTTTCGGCATCGAAACGCAGTGTTGCTGAAATACAACGGTTCCATCGGTCAGGAAGCCGGGTCTGAGGTGCCCAATCGGGCAGAATCTGACCCGTTTCAGGCCTCGTTTTGCTGCAACGCAGCATGTGCCGCTGCGAGTCTGGCGATGGGCACCCGGTAAGGCGAGCAGGACACATAATCCAGTCCCAGATGGTGACAGAAGATCACCGATGCCGGGTCACCGCCATGTTCGCCGCAAATGCCGAGCTTGATCTCGGGCCGGGTCTTGCGACCACGCTCCGCTGCGATCTTCACCAGCTCGCCGACGCCATCCTGGTCCAGTGTCACGAACGGGTCCTTCTCATAGATGCCCTGCTCCTCATAGGATTTGAGGAAGCGGGCCGCGTCATCGCGCGAAATGCCGAGCGTTGTCTGCGTGAGGTCGTTCGTACCGAATGAGAAGAAGGCTGCCGATTCTGCAATCTGGCCAGCCTGCAGGGCTGCGCGCGGCAGCTCGATCATGGTGCCGACGAGGTATTCCAGCGTCGTGCCGGTCTCCTCAAAGACTGCCTTGGCCGTCGCGTCGATCCGCTCCTTCAGGATATCGATCTCCTTGCGGGTTGCCGCGAGCGGGATCATCACTTCAGGGACGGGGCTATATCCGGTTTCCCTGGCAATCTGCACCGCCGCCTCAAAGATGGCGCGGGCCTGCATCTCGTAGATTTCCGGATAGGTGATCCCGAGGCGGCAGCCACGATGGCCGAGCATCGGATTGCTCTCGTGCAGATCGTCGGCCTGACGCTTCAGGACGGCAACATCGACACCGGCAGACGCGGCGACTTCCGCCATTTCAGCTTCTGAATGCGGCAGGAATTCGTGCAGCGGCGGGTCAAGCAGGCGGATGGTGCAGGGGCGGTCTTCCATGATGCGGAAGATTTCCGCGAAGTCTGCGCGCTGCATCGGTAGCAGTTTCGAAAGCGCCGCCTCACGGCCCTTCTTGTCGCCGGCGAGGATCATCGAACGCACGACCGGGATGCGGTCAGCGTCAAAGAACATATGTTCGGTACGGCAGAGGCCGATGCCTTCCGCGCCGAACTGCTTGGCAGTTTCGACATCATGCGGGGTCTCGGCATTGGTGCGCACTTTCAGTTTGCGGGCGCGGTCTGCCCACTCCATCAGCTTGCCGAAATCACCCGAAAGGTCCGGCTTCACCATATCGATCGCGCCGAGAAGGACTTCGCCTTCCGCGCCATCAATGGTGACGAGATCGCCCTTCTTGAACTCGCGGCCGCCGGAGCGGAATATGCCGTTTGCCGGATCGATCTGCAGGCCGCCGGCACCGCAGACGCAAGGCCGGCCCATGCCCCGGGCGACCACAGCCGCATGCGAGGTCATGCCGCCGCGCGAGGTGACGATGGCGCGGGCTGCATGCATGCCGTGAATGTCTTCCGGGCTGGTCTCGACGCGCATCAGGATGACGTCTTCACCCTTTTCTGCAAGCGCCGCCGCTTCATCGGAATCAAAGACGACCTTGCCGACAGCCGCGCCAGGACTGGCCGGCAGTCCTTTCACGATCACGTCGCGTTTCGCATCTGGGGCAATGGTCGGGTGCAGCAGCTGGTCGAGCTGGTTTGGCATCAGGCGAAGCACGGCCTCTTCCTCACTGATGAGACCTTCCTGTGCCATGTCGACAGCGATCTTGAGGGCGGCGGCGGCGGTCCGTTTGCCACTGCGCGTCTGCAGCATGTAGAGCTTGTTGTCTTCGACCGTGAACTCGATGTCCTGCATGTCGCGATAGTGGCTTTCAAGCTTGTTCGCGACAGCGACCAGTTCCTCGTAGACGGCCGGCATGGCCTCTTCGAGCGGGGCTTCGTCGGATGACAACGCATCGGCGCGTGAGCGTGAGATGGGCGCTGGCGTGCGGATGCCGGCCACAACATCCTCGCCCTGAGCATTGATCAGGAACTCGCCATAGAAGGTCTTCTCGCCAGTCGATGGGTCACGCGTGAAGGCAACACCGGTTGCCGAGGTGTCGCCCATATTGCCGAACACCATGGACTGGACGTTGACCGCCGTGCCCCAGGCGGCCGGGATGTCATTGAGCTTGCGATAGAGGATCGCGCGGTCATTCATCCAGGAGCCGAACACGGCGCCAATCGCGCCCCAGAGCTGTTCCTTCGGATCGTCCGGGAATGGCTTGCCGAGCTGTTTCTGAACGGCCGCCTTGTACTGGGAGATGATCTCTTTCCAGTCATCGGCCGTCATTTCGGTATCGAGGCTGTAATCCTGGCGCTCTTTATAGTCGTCGAGGATGTGTTCGAACGTGTCGTGCTTCAGGCCGAGGACGACATTGCAGTACATCTGGATGAAGCGGCGATACGAATCATAGGCGAACCGCTCGCCAGCCTTCTGGGCGAGGCCCTTCACCGTCACTTCGGAGAGGCCAAGATTGAGAACCGTGTCCATCATGCCCGGCATGGAGGCGCGGGCCCCTGACCGCACGGAGACGAGCAGCGGGTTTTCCGGATCACCGAACACCTTGCCGGTTTCGGCTTCGACGGCCTTCAGCGCGGCATCGACCTGCGCTTCCAGACCGGCCGGGTATTTTTCGCCAAGATCGTAATAGGCGGTACAGACAGCTGTTGTGAGTGTGAAGCCCGGAGGGACCGGAAGACCGAGGCGCGCCATTTCGGCGAGGTTGGCGCCCTTGCCGCCGAGGAGATTCTTCATCGTGGTGTCGCCATCGGCCGTGCCACCACCGAAGGAATAGACCCATTGATCCCTGGTCATCGTTTCAGCACTGTCAGCCATGATTTGTATTCTCCAGACTCAATTTCTCTTGGGCGAGGCTTTCGGCCAGTCGCGCAGCGTCGTTTGTTAGGCGATAGCGCCCGGGTTCGAAAGACACCAGAAGTTTCAGTTGCGGCAAACGGACCCCCAGCTCTGTCCGGTCGTCCAGGCATGCAGGTTTCAAGCCAAATTCTTCCGTGATTTCCGGGTCCAGCGGGCGATTCTGAATAGCCTTCAGCATGAAATCATTCGTTCCGAAACGCCGATGCAAGGCAAGCACGAAGGCGCGGTCACGATCAGACACTTCCGAAGGTGCCGGTCCGTGCGCGTCAAATATGTCCCGTGCCTGCTTCGAAGGCATCTTGGCTAGGCTCCACATCCACAAGGCCAGAAGGCCGAACAGGAGCGGGATGATCAGCATGTGTCCCCTCCCGCAATATTATGCCGCCAGTTTGGAAAAATCCGCGACGCGTTGCAAAGCGTCACGAATGGAATTCAGAATCAATAGGCGGTTTTGCCTCAGTTCTGGTTTCTCGGCATTCACCTGAATATGTTCGAAGAAGGCATCGACGGGCGCACGCAGGGCCGCGAGCGCCGCCATGGCCCTCTCAAAGTCCTCGGCCTTCAGGGCCGCATCGGCCTCTGCCGAAGATGCTTCGATGGCAGCGTACAGGGCCTTCTCCTCGTCCTGTTCGAACAGTGATGTGTCGGGCGTGCCTGCAAATTCTGCGCCGTCTTTTTTCTCTTCCGCCCTGAGAATGTTGACCGCGCGTTTGTAGCCCGCCTGAAGGTTTGCGCCGTCTTCGGTCTCAAGGAACGCGCCGAGCGCCTCGACCCGCTTTACGATGAGGACGAGATCATCCTCGCCAAGCGCAAAGACCGCATCAATAAGGTCATAACGCGCGCCGGCGTCGCGGAGGTATTGTTTGAGGCGGTCAGCGAAGAAGGCGAGGAGGTCAGTTCTTTGAACCTCTGTTCTCCCTGCCAAATTTAATTGGGCTCCCTCATTATCCTCAAGAAAGTACTTCTTAGGTTCACCTGGGTGATTTCGGTGTATAAAAGCCCATGCTTCATCTGGGTGATTTGCAGCAGATATATCTATCGGCAACTGACGGACGTAATCATAGTTTTGAGGGACGTCAGAAAGATGCACTGCTTTAGCAAGTTCCATTACGTCAAACTGACCGTTCTCATTCGACAAGAAATCATGGACAAGTTTG